>Ga0116227_10002631_pt1 | contig 40569 bp, 33 predicted proteins | sample S1TSphgellanicum_FD_89693 | JGI IMG/M metagenome (GOLD analysis project Ga0116227, IMG submission 89693) | Host-associated microbial communities from peat moss isolated from Minnesota, USA - S1T2_Fb - Sphagnum magellanicum MG | ecosystem: Host-associated > Plants > Peat moss > Unclassified...
AAAATTTTTTATTTTTTTTTTGAACATAAGTTTTTTTTTTTTTAATTTCGCTTTCCAATTAATTCTTTATATTATAAATTCAATAACTAAAAAGAAGAATCGTCTCCCTTTAAAAACTAAAAAAAAAAAAAAAAAAAAAAAAAAGTAAAAAAAAAAAAAAAAAAAAAACAAGCTCATTATTTTTCCACTCATCACCTTGTTCATCATCTTGCCTTGTTCGTAAAAAATAATGAACAAAGTAACAAGCAAAAGGACAATGACTATAGCAACATACCAAAAAAAAGGTCCATTTTTTGGTCTTGCAAGACTGAAAAATGGACTCCTTGAAACCATGATAATAATAATAAATTATTTTTTTTCAAATTCAAAAAATATATATATTAAGACCAAAAAATGAACTCCTTCCGAAACAAAACAAAAATTCATTTTTCCAAGTCCAAAAGATGGATTTTCTTCTAGTCTTGTTTCTGGTCTTGTGAGTTCACATGAAGACCAAAAACTGGACCCCTTGAAAAGAAACAAAAAAAACTCCAGTTTTTGGACTTGCAAAAATGGAGCAAGTTGATGAACAAGAAGATGATGAATAAGGTGATGAGTAGAAAGATGATAAACAAGGTGGTGAGAAGGAAGAAAACTTTCACCAAACGAAGATTGCCATCACCATGACCACCACTAGATTCACCACAACGACCCCCACAATAATAACAAAAAGAAAATTAGTAAAGTAGCAAGCAAGAAAACCATGAACGCATTTAATACACAACTTACCTACTTACAACCCAATGCCTTGCTTGATGCAAGGAGCTCAAGAAAATTACACAAGACCTTGATAAAAAAAAAATTTAATCTTTTTGAAAACAATGAAAACTTGAATAATGTGCTTGAACAAAGATGAGAAAGTAATGTGATTGAAAAACAAAAAAAAAAAAAGTCAAAGAAAAAAACATTGTGGATTAAAATAGAAACATTAAAAAGAAAATTAAATTGCTAAAGGCCTGAAATGGAACTAGAACCAACAATTTTTTGAAAAAATCAATTCAGTTCTAATTTTCAATTAGTTTTGGAATCAAACCCCAAGTCTTATTCTAGTTTTTTTTAATGATATAACCAAGGGGTAGTATTGACCCGGTTCCAATAATGGGGATTAAGATGCATACCTTACATTAATAATATAGGGCATAATCCTATTATAAAACTAATTAAATTATAAGTTTTACCCAACAACCAATATATGGAACATTTTTACTAACATATTTTATAAATTCAAAAAAGAGCATCTTTCCATAGGGGTAGTTTCATAATTATATTATTATATATTGGTATAACAAATTTGAAAACATGAACACATATAATTTGGAGTAAAACAAAGTGTTTTAAGGGTTAGTTCATGACACTAACAATTGGAAGTATGAAACAACATTTGTTGGTTTATGAGGAAAACATGGTTGATGTTATAAAGTTATAAATCAATGACATCAAATGTTCATTTTATTATTTGAATTGTTTGTAATGAATCAAATAATCTAATCCAAACTTAGAACCATAATTACAAAAATGTCATGAAAGATACAATTGGAAATGTGCTCACTTTTGAATTAACAATTAATATATTTATGCCCACCATTTGTGGTGATCAATAATAGTGTCAAGAAAATGGTTTGAAAAAATAGTACAACATTGTTGTTAGTAAAGTTTTAAGCTTTGAAAATTATTTGGAAAACACTTTGTTGAAAATGGAAGAACAAATTTGTTGCATGCAACAATAACAATGAAAGACTTTTTAAAACTACATTTTTTTGTCCAAGTGCATTTGAAGGACAAATGAAAATCACAAATATATGTATTGGAACTAGCCAAAAAAATGTGTACAAAATTTCACATTTGCATGACATTTTTTTGTTGGACTATTGCAATTGATTCTTTTTAAATGCCTTTTATTTTGCCACATTAAGAGGAGAAAAACATGGAAGTTGCCATATTTGAACATTGGGTTTTTTGAGGTCACCAAAACATAACAAGATTCTAGAAGACGTTTATTTTTCTATAACCAAGTTTGGCTCTTTCCTCTTGTGGATGGTTGCAATTGTGGCTAAAATCACAAAATTGAAGGAAAAAAAAAAAAAACCTTGATTGGAGCAATGAAACATTTTATTGACTTTAGAACCCAATGTTCTAACTTTCATGAGTTTTGCTTTAAGGTTCACCCTTTCTACTTATCCATTCCCAAAAATGGATGGAACTAAAGGGTGGTGATTCAACATTAAACAAATTTTCACAAGTCTTTTTTTAATAGTCATACATATTTTCTTCTACATAAGATATATAACATTTTCATTTTCATTTTTGGAGATTCCAAGATTTGCTTCAACATTGTCAAAATTTGAAAATGACAATTTCCATTTGAATAAATTCCCATGTGATGAAAAAAAATTCAAATTCCAATTTTCATGACAAAAAGTCATATCTCATGAAATAATATTCTTAAAATTCGAAAGAAGGGTGTTGATTTGCTTAAGTGGACCAAAAATATTATCCAAGGGATTATTTTTTCCTTGTTTTACTAGAATGCAATGATCATGTGAAATACTAACACTACAAGAAATCATGGTTTATTTGACTGGAAAACTAGACCAAAAACCAATCATTTTAACATTTGGTAAATTTGACCACTTAGTCATACTTGACAAGTCGATTTGAACATGTCCAACTTGATTGGTGGTTTTTTTACTGACCATAAAATGGTCTTTTTGAATAATCAAATCGGACAAAAAATTGGGTAGCCAAAATAATTTAATCAAAAAATAGTTCAATTTTTAAATAGAGAAGATTAATTAATAAATAAATAATAAATACCTACCTGCCCACCCATCATGGCCTCCTCCTACCTACTTATCCACAACCCACCTAAATATTATACATTTACACACATGTATAAGGTATATATACAAATATACATATTCCACATAATATATGTTGGTAAAAGGGATTGAACCTTGATCTCCTTGGCTTTACACCAATGTTTTGGCCATCAAACCACCTTGGCACTTTGTAGAACAATATGGTACCAAATGTTTTTAACATGTTTCCTTAAACTTCCATGAATTTGAACTTTAACAACATTTGAACTTTAATTCTTTTCATAAATAAATAAGTAAGTATTTAACTAAGTAAATAGATAAGTACATGTGCATACCTACTTAGGTTTTTTGATATACATAACTACTTATATAAACTATAGGTAGGTTTGTTGGTGGATAATATATATACAATGTAGACTAATAGGGTATATATATATACAATATACCCTGATACTCAAAAGATACATTGTATAAATATATACCTATTATCAGGGTATCTAATAGGCTGATTTACATACAACAAAGACCCTTTAGGATGTTATGAATACAATGTTTTATCATGGTTTTGGTCCACCTAGCAAAATACCTTAATTTTATATTTGTTAAAAAACATCACCTTTCATTATTTTTGGTACAATATATACTAGTTTTTTATTTTATTTCTATTGAGGTTAGGCATACAATAGTTAACTAATATGGTTTATCAATGGTCACAAAAGAAATTATCATGACTTTGGTAAAATTTAATGTTTTTTGATGTTCCAAAATTTCTAAATACCTATCCAAAATAGTTCACTCAGCAAACAAACGCCCAAAAGGAACCCCATTTTTCTTTTTTCTTTTTTTTTAATTAGGGAAGGGACTCACATATCATTAAAATTTGAAAACATGAAAAAATAAATATGTTGATCTTGCAAATCAATTTTTATTAAATTATAAAGGCTATGTATAAAAAGTTTAACATAAACACAAATTTATGAATTTTTTAAAATATGAAATCAATGTTGTAAGTTGGTAGTTGAATAATTATCATTAGTTGGCCTTGTTGATAAATTTCTTTAATTCCCTTCTCCAAAAAAAAAATTGAAAAACAATTTACGAATTTCAACAATTTTAATTTAAATAACATAATTAATGTTGAACCTACCAATGAGGGACTATGGTAGTAGAAAGCAATTGTGTTACTTGTGTGGATTATTCCAATCACCTAGTTTAATTAAGTTCACTTTTAAATTGAAGCCTCTTACTTAAGTTTCTTCTATTGGGGGTGATCTTGTCTGATGTGTTATTGTAGAGATTATTTTCAGGGTTGTGGAACACAAACCTAGGATATTGTTCTTGTATCTTGAACTCCATGTGTGAAAATATCAAGTTTGTGTGATTCTAGTTTGCAATTAAGACTTTACAATTGTCTCTTTGTGCATTCATTGTGAAAGTGCATCAAGATTGTACATGCATCAACATCTTGTGTTTTTAACAAGTTTTAAACACCCATATCAACATTGTTTAACCTTTGTGACAATGAAACTTGTCAACTCATTGATTTGCATTTTTTATGCTATAGGAATCCAGTCAATTGAAAACTATCCTAAGACACAAATTGAAACTTAAAACTAGATATTTCATTAGTTTGGTGCCAAGTTGGAATCTTTGTAACAAATTCCACTATTATGTTCACAACTCAAAGGTTACTAATTTAATAGTTATTTCCTTAAACTTGAGCTACTCGAACTACTTGATTCATCTTGAAAAACAATTAATTTATTAAAGTTATAATATTCAAATTATTTGACCCCTATCGGAATCACTACTACTATTCATGGTTTTTCTAATTGGATTTTTTAGTAAAATAATACCCAAAATGATAAGTGTCAAAAAAACCAACCTATCAATCTAGACAAGTTGATTTGGACCTATTAGTGTAACTAAGTAGTCAATTTGGACCTTGTCATTTTGACTGCAAAGTGATTGAAAAAGTGATTAACTATTTGACTAGTAGACAGTGGATCATTTCATTGTGAAAAATACTTCATTTGGTTTCTACAAACAATTTGATTGTGATTCAATGAGAGTCCATTATAATAATATTTTATTTCATAAAAATTAATATATTACAAGTGAAATAATGTTGAAGATCATTTTAATCTTTGAAGTACTACAAAAAATGACCTTGTGGTGTACATTTTTGGCACACCTCAATTTTCAACATTGTTGTTTTTTTTTCCCACAAAACAAAAGACACCACAAAACATCTTATTTAACAAAACCATATTTGATTTATAAAATAATTAGAAGAATAAGATTGTGTCAATTTGTGTTATTCAATGTCATGTTATAAGGTCAAGAGTTTTTACGTGCATCAATGATGGTCAATAGTTCACATGACTTTCATTTTACAAATTCATTATACAAATGGATGAGGTTTTGCATGCATCAATGAAGGTCAATAGTTCACATCTTTTGGGGAAACCATAGATTCCCTACCATGCACAACACCATCCAGTAATATAAAATTGCAACGAGTTTATCCAAATGCATTAGAATGGATTGTACGCATAAATCAAACCTCCAATATAGTGAAATATATAAGCAATATAGTTTAGAGTCACTAAAAGAACTTAACTAAAAGGGGGGGGGAGAAGGTGTATAACATCAAACATGTTCACATCAAAGTTTACCACCTTCTAACACTATTCACACACCAACATATAGTCCCTAGGGTTTTATTATAAGATATTTATAGGTTTGGTTTGTCCCCAATTAACACTTGTGCCCACCAAAAGGAAAACATAGCAACTTTCTTGCAAAAGAAACATAAAAGTATTGGGGAGTTGTAAAAAACCAATTGGTACTAATGTTATTAAGAAATATGAATTTTTTTGGATATGAACCCAAAAAATACCTAGATATGCATGTAGTCATGTTTAGAATTTGGATTTCAAAAATATCCATCCTTATACATATTCAGTGAAATGAATTCATGTAGTAAATGGCATTCTTGCATATATGGGCATGAGGTGTGATTAGCAATGTGCACATATGGGCATTCATGTATGGACATGCCCATTATGTATAGTACAAATATGCATATTCATATCCAATGCATATGTTGGTTCATTGTTGTAGTTGATGGTTGTTGTAATTTGGCGTTAGTTTGTTGTGATAGTTGATGCTTGTTACAATCATTGGTTATAATCATTAATTTTTACAATTCTTGAAGCATTATTCTAACTCTCTTTACTTCCTATAATTTTTAATATTGGTTTGTTGTTGCAATTGATGGTTAATGTGATTTGATCTTGGTTTGTTGTTGTAATCAATGGTTGTTGTAATCGTTGTTGGTTCATTGTTGCAATGGTTGCTACAATTCAATGTTGGTTCATTGTTATAATTGTTGAAGATCTCTTCCAATTCAAGCATCCACAGTTTCGATGGAGATACAAACATTCACACACATTTTGTAACAACATTTCTAATTTCTACATCAACTACTGAGGTAGGTTTTCAAGCTAAATTTGGTTTTTTTTCCTTATGGGCTCCATGTGTCTTACATTACCTACTCCATGTCTGCGCACTTCTTCAAAGTTTAAACTCAAGTAAGCTTCCATGAATTGCCCTAAGCTTGGTTTTTTGTTTTGGCATTTTATTACTTAAGTGTTAGGTCATAGGTTTCTATTCTACAACATTGAACGATGGCTAACGAAGATAATGTGCATTTGGTCGAGTTGATTGGCAATATTAATTCTCCATGTGGTGATGGAATGCCACCAACATCAAATGTTCAAAACATGCATATGGGTAGATGCAAGCTAAAGTGGCCCATTGTGGACTCATAAAAAAATCCAAAAAGTTCATATTTTGACCTTTTTTTTCAAATTCCAATGATTGATGGCCAAATTTGATATTATTTTGATGTTTTATTTATAAAAAAATCCAAGTTGTTCTAGAGGTCCTTGTTTTATGCTTCTCCAAAAAATAGCCTAAGAAATTTTTTAATTGAGTTAGATATGGACTGTACAAATTTCAAGCATTTTCATGTTGATTAAAAGTCCATAACTAATATTTTAAAAATACTTTGATGTTAATTTGTTCAAACATGTGTTCATTAAAAAAATAAATCATTGTATTCTAAATCTTATAGAGAATATTAAGAATATTTAGGCCATTTCAAAGTCCCATATATAAAACAATTTGCCAATAATTGGCTAGTCCACACGTTCAAGTTAAATCCATAACATTTTTACCTTAATGAGTTATGCAAAATAATTTGCATACTCATTTACATAAGTAAGTTCAAAATTTAAATCCAAGTCCCTAAGATGAAATTAGTGTATATGTGCATAGTTATGAAACTTTTAATCACAACCCTTTACAAAATTTAACCTTGTGACATAAAAAATGGGCCACTTTAGCTTGCATTTACCCATATGGTTGTAGTCACAATTGGGGTATCCCAAAAGGAACTAGTACTCCAAGACTTTAAAGACTTTTTTTACAAAAAAAATGATATAAGCCAAGTTTGACTATGTAACCCATGTAACTTTAGTTAGATGTACTTAAAAACATTTCAATATTTTGTACAAAAAAATTACATCTAGCATTAATTTACATCTAGATGTTTCATATTTTTTTGAAAACACATTAAATGATGTTCATTTAATAGTCCTTAAGCTTAAAGCTTGAAAATATTGCATGGTGATAGGGCTACATATTGCCATTAAAAAATTTGGACAATGTACATGGTATTAGTTTTGTGCCATTTGAAATCTAACAACAATGTGTGTACATGGTTTAAATTTGGTGCAATTTGGCATAATTATACTAGTCCTTTTGATTCCTATATCATGTTATAGGTGTTGTGACCAAGGACTAAATTCATTTTCTAGGAATTTTAAGGACATTAAATTATGCACCAAAATTTTAATTTTAATTATCATTTTGTTTGTTACAACTCATAAAACTCACTGGGTATCTTGAACTTAAGATCTAATATGAAAAAAAAAATAGTTCATATTTGAATTTTGTGAATTGTAATCCTTGGCGAGTGATAGTCCTTTTGGGGTACCCCGATAGTCACTAGAGCCATATGCACGGCTTCACTAGTGCTGGATTTATTGTTCCTCCTTCAGATTGTGTTGAGGTTGAAATATAACAACTTGTAGTTATATGAACTTAAGTTGTAGCTTGGAAGCCACATAGTTAAACTTCAATATGTTGGGGTTTTTGGGTTAACAATGACAACTTACCTGTGGATGTTGAGAAACCATAGATGTTGTGGTGCATTATTTTAAACATAACAACTTGGTGCTTTTGATTTGTGCCAACAATTTAGTTTATGAAAAGACCTTATCAAGTACAATAAGCTTAATGGGAACATTCCCATGAAGACCCATGTTGAATCTATGCATCCAAAGTTGGTTGTTTTTAGAAAGTTGGTCATTGCTAAGGAACTTGTTGATGCAAGTCATAGTTGACAACCTGGGAAAAAGCATTTGGGCCATCGAAATGTGTAACCACAACATACTTTGGTGCTACACATCCTTACAAGAAGTTTGATGAGGCACAACATTACTTTCTTTAGGAACTGGTTTTATATATTTCTAAAGGGTATAGGCCACTTTTCATTTGTGAAAATATTTGGTTGCAAAGGTCGGATTTAGGCCAATGCCCACATGTTGGTTTTCCTTCTCGTGCTACTTTGGTGGAAGATGTGCCACCTACAATGGTTTCAAAAACCATGTAATTACATGTGTTACCAAAGCTTGTTGAAGTAAGAACTATATCTGCTAGTTTTGATTTCTAGATGTCTAGAGGTGGTGTGGACACCTTTGCTTTGGTAGTCAATTTCTTGGATGATTATTGAATCCCCCAACATGTTACCATTGATTTATTTGAAGTTCATGAGACCACATGGCTTTCCATGGTTGGTCAATTGCATTCTTTATTTGAAAAGTAGATTTAATGTTTTGTATGATTACCTTTGTGAAAGATGAAGGCAACAATTTGACATCTATGGCGATAACACTATGTTCCATTGTTGATTGTCGCCCTTTGAAACTTCAACGGGTTTATGAACGTGCTTGTTTTAGTCACATTATGTCGAAAGCTTGCCAATATGCTACTAATGATGAGAAAGTGACTATAGGTTTGAAATAGGTCAATGTGAAGGTTGCCCAAAGTAGTTTACAAAAAACAATCACATAGATGAAAAATTCAGGAAAAGGAAAATAGGAATGGGAAAAGGCATGTGTTGAGAGGGGGTTGCAACCTTAGAAACTCAAGATCCCAATGCAAACAAGGTTTTCCACTAAAGTAATCAAATTTATAGAGGTATTGAAATTCAAAGAGGCCATTCTTTTATGTTATGGGCAGTAGAAGACAATCACTTTGCAACAAAGGTTCTTAAGGTTGAAGTATGGGCAATTCAAAAAGCATTCATAGGTGTTTTGAAAATTTTGTTGTCACTACTTGTGTGATGAACCAATCATGAGGGCATTGGTTATTATCTAATGGTCATAATACATGTATTAGTTTGACATTAACTTTGGAAGACATTAGACAGGTTATTAATGTTCTTAATGCTTTAAATGCATTTGATGTTGAACTTCTTATTTTTCAAAACAACATGCAAGCAAAAGTTGTTAAGGCGACTAAACCTTTTCTATAATTTCTACATGCCTATGATTCCCAATAGGTGTACAATATGTTTTCCCTCATGCTTTATCTTCAGTTCAAGTCTTTGAAGGTTGTGGAAAATTATGTGGGACGTGGGGCTTGTATTCATCTTGTTGCTGAGTATGATGTCAATGCAATAATCCATCTTGTAATGGCTATGTTTGAGGTACTAAACCTTACTATCAAGCATGTGCAATAGAAGTTATTGGATATGTTGTTGGATTTGGTGACTCTATTAAAGAAAATAACATATTTAGTGTGGGTGCATCTATGGAAAAGTCTTTTTGTGCTTGTTGGGGAACTGTCCTTGTTCAGGAAGTTATTTGTAACTCATGTTACATGTGTCGATCCCTTAGCTTGCTGGTAAATTCATGAAAGCCAATTCCCAAATGTTAGTTTCCTTGCCAAATAGATCTTGGAAATTCTAGGGTCATAGATTGAAAGTGAATGTGTGTTCAGTCACACTAATGTGTTGATAGCTTTGAAACATTGTGGGTTGCAAGCAGATAATTAAATCTAATCATCACCATGGTGAAAAATTAGCTTGATGGTCCTTGCTTGAATTGCTCAATGCACAAGGATTTAACAAACCTTTTGAAAGTTGAATCTTCATTGGCAAAAGATAATTATGATTTGTTTGAGCACAAGGGTTGGACGATGATTAATTTGGCAAGTTGAGTTCAAAAATGGTTCCTATTTTTTTTCTCAGATTGCAAAACTTGAATGGCAGTTTGCACTTTGCACTACAAAGAACTAACAACTTTTTCTTTTTGTTCATGCAGAGTTACTTGTGGAGTTCATCAATGATAGGGATGGCTTCTAGTATGGTTGTGGTGTGTATGTGGGGTGTGGTTGGGGCAGGAAACTTGTGCTACATTGGGCAAGGTTCTTTAAAGAACTAGGGTTCAACTCCCCCACAAGTTATTGGTTTTGCAAAAAAAAAATTGCATTGGTGGGGCAGGTCTGTGATTGGAAGAATTAATTCCAAAAGTAGGGAATGTATTCTTAACCTTTGACATATCCTGTGATTAGTCTAGGTTTGAAAACTGGCACATGCATATCTGCCAAATGAAGAAATAAATAAAAATACATATCCATCTGGTCAAATGTATTCTTAATTTTTCTTATTTGTATCCTTATGTTATAAAAATTTTGGAGAATATTCCATATAGATAACCTGAGCAATGCCTCAAATCTTCATATCCAGGCAACACTGGTTGGTAATCCCACAGGTTTGTGGGAACGGTATGAGATGTGAGATGCAGACCAGTTCATCCCAGCTACAACTGGAATCACAATCTTACCATTGCTACCCAACATTCTTCCATTGATCTACAACTCCATCACACATATGTAAACCTGGATTAAGATTTCTTCGCCCATGCTGGTAGCATTGTTATAAAATTCCTTGTCAGCAGTGGTGTTGCATTGAAGTCTAGTAGGTCTGCAGCAGCCATGGAAGGGGGGGTGCTTATGTTATCCACCCCAAGATTGTATTGTGGGTTGCTTGTGTATCTATCCAAAGCTTGTCTCCAGCTAGACAAACTTGGAAGAAATTGGACCCTTGTTGATTTGTAAGGCTGTTGCAATCTGCACCTCACAAATCAGTTCGACAAGTGAAGAATTTGTGAAGGTAGGCTGCTCTAGGATGTCCTGTGCAAAACTAACAGCTGAATGTAAAGCTGCCCAAATGGTCTGCAAGATCTGTAACTGATGTTTGTAGTGGAAGAAGCTACATTGGATGTACGTTTATAACAAACTAAACACCCTGAAATTGAACTCTGGTCTTATATACAAGAATTCAATGACCTCGAACTATATACCTCAATGTTCTCCAGAAATCCTACCAAGCACAGCATGTACCAGCTATGCACCCATTTTTCCAGCCACCCAAAAGCCAAATGAGCCCAACCCATATGCGATCCTAATAAGCACATTGTGTGTAGAAGGTTATGGACAAAATGCTTTTCAGATCAAATCAATGGTTCTTATGTTTGTGCAATGGAAGTCAGGAAACAAATGAAGAGCCCCAATGATTGTACTTTGCACCAAAGTTGAACCTCTTCCTTTTGGAAGAAAAGACTTGCAGCAGATGAGTCCTCCTGCTCTATGATGCCAGAGAGGGGAACCAACAAGGCCTTCCACAATCTCATTGCCACTGCTGCTGATAATGTAAAGTATCAAATGTGCAGTTCGAAATTATGAAATTCCAGAAGTAGTTTAGAACACATTTGCAATTGCAGCTCACATGGAAATCACTCAGGTGTCTACAATCTAGGGACCACTCTCAAATTGAACAGACAGTATCAGAGTTAAGGATCCTGCACAATAGGGCTGGGTCATGAGCTGGGACTCAGGGCTAAAACCATTAAAATTTCACCCCCAATGCTAACCAGATCTCCAGACTATGAAACATGATGGAATCCAGATTCATAGGCAAGCATTGTGGTAGAGCAAACCAAACATGCACATCACCTGGGGCATCACCTGAATGTGTCCTCAAAGACTAGTGGGTGGGAGAGAAGAGGGAATGAATCTACAAATGGGTTTACTAAGAAAAGTAAAAGTAATGTCCAATACAGGTTTCCAAGCATGATTTCACCTTCAATTTCAACCACTGGCCATGACCATATGCATTTGGATGCTTTTTCTCATCTAACATTCACTTGGGATCTTCTCCCTTAACTTTACAATGTCTTCTCACAGTATCAAGTCACAGGTGTACATGCACTGGCCAATGCCAAATACTGATCTCAACTCATCTCAGTTATATTCCTCCGATTATACACTCTCTCCCTGTCAATTTAGATGTACTCGAGACCAGGGTCAAGAACTGTAAAACCCTGCAACACTGTTTAATTGATATTCATTTGTAGACATCCAACCACTATGTAAGGGCAACAACAAGCTAAGAGAATGTGTGAAGTGTCTCCTAGAAAGAATACTGAACAAAGAGAACCAAGCTGTGTCCAGCCTGACAATAGCACACAGCACCCAGATCCAGTTTGAGTTCCAAGTACCATGAATTGCTCCCAAAAACCAGTACATTCTCTGCTGGTAGGATTAATGAGATTTCCAAACATTAAGAGCAAACCACACCAAGAAGAAAAGAGAAACAACATTGATTTTGAAGAGAGAACAATACAACAAAAATGTTGAGAGAACAATTGCAACAATCTCTTTTAATGTCTAGATGGACTGTCAACAGCAATAAGTACAGAAGTAACTACCATAAGTTTTGCACTGACTTCAGGGCAGTTATAGGTTAACATCAAACAGTATCCTAAATGTGCAGAATTTTTGATACAATCTGGAAGTAATGAGAAGACTCAGCCATGTTGCTGGCTGGCACCAAAAAACAGTGCAACCAAGTCCAAAAAAGAGAAGTGAAAAAGAGGAGGGAGCACAACAAAGAAAAGTTAAACCCAAAAACCAGAGAGAAAGGAAGAGGAGGAAAAAAGAGGATAGAAACTGGAAGTTACCTAGGGTCAGACAACATTGAGAATGAACAGGGCTCTGGTAAGCGTGTAACTTAGAATCACAGATCCCTTCCTTGATAGCATCATTTTGAAGATGGCAGAGGCTGAAATTCCAAGCAGACGTTAATTGATCCTCTGGTTCATATTGGTATGAGTCTCAAAAAGCTAACCTTGTTCTTAAAAAGTGCGATTAAGCTCATTATTCCAGAGACAAAGACAAACTGGAACTGCAAAGCTAACTGAACCTGAGTCCAGCAATTCTGGATATGCTAGAGTAAACATGAAGCATGTGAACCATTTTGGGAAGAAGCTTTATGGAAGATGTTTACAAGTCCTACAAAGACCAGTAACAGAACAACCAGATCAACATTGTTAGAGGTCTCTGTGAGCTGTTTGTATATGGCAAACACAATTGCACCTGCTTCTGGGGTCTTGTGAACCTACTTGGAAGACAGAAACACTCATTCCCTAAATGTCTTAAGTTCTGTAACTATGCTCCTTGTCAGGCCCCTTAGATCCCATCTTCCTAATAGAAATAGACATAGAAATTTGTGCAAAGGATGTAACCAAATACCACTTGCATCACCAAGATGCAGGACACATGATTGCCCAGCTCTTGCAGTCAAATGAATATCATTTGTCGATTCTGACATGGAATATGTACAAGCTACAATGCACTTCTGGCTCCAAAAGCACTGAGTGATCAGACAGCCCATTGTTGGGCATGGGGCAAAAGAGAGTATTAAACAGCTAGTGCCTCAGCATTTGCTTGAAACCCAGGACCTGCAGATGGAAGCAATCGGAAAATCCATAGGCTAATCCTGCCCATGAAAACTAGTAGTACAGTCAGAATGTTGAATCTTGACTCCAGCCGAATTAGGTTACAAAGATTTCAAAAAGTCAAATGAACATTCCAGTGAAAGATGAAATGAGGTGGCCGAGGTGGACAATTTTGCACCAAAGCATAGCCTCTTGCACCCCGGAAATGACCTGTTCCACCCAAGACAATGAGCTCATAAGGGCTCTCCACACCTCCTAAATTACCACAGAAAGTGAGTGTTGCGGAACTGTGCTCAGAGTCAGAATTGAAGGTAATCTTGCTCAAGAGCTGCACCCCTTCCTTCCCCTGCAAATCACTGACAGGCCCGTACCCTCTCTCTCTACCCACGAGCTTACTGTCCCTGCTCCCACCTTCCCGTACCTCATTGTCAAACACTAGGACTGACCCAAACCCCATATTTCGCACATCGCCGTTTCCAGTTCCAGCTGCTAATATCAGTGTGGCCTCAGCGCCGCTACGAATCTCATGAACATAAAAATCCAGCACCGTCTCCTTCCTCAAATTCACATTCTCCTGCTCGTTTTGAGCTTCCCAAACCCTTGCTCCTCCTCCTCCTCCGGGTCTATTACTCGAACTCAATGTAGCTTCTCTCCCAGGCTTTGATCCCGGCCACTTCCTGGGCATGGAATCTAAAAGAGGCGAACAGGGACGAAATTCACCAGCTACTAGCAATGTAGCTTCCGACTTCGGAGGAGATATAGCCTGGACTGCAATCGGTTGATTCCGCTTGCTTATATGCTCGTCCGCCTCCTCCAAGCTACCGGCTTCCCGCTTCGGACAGAAGATAGGCTGGTCGACAACACTTGGACACGGCTGACGAAACCCCAACAACGTGGACACATCCTCCCCAGCTTGGATACCCGCCAGAATCCGCTTCTCCTTGTGCGACTCACCAACGGCAAAAGAGATGTAAGGCAGCATAGGCGAGAAGGGAGGCGACGCCTTGGGACAACCAGCCATCCGATGAATATTAATCCTTCGCCGATCCGTTTTGATAACGCCACACAACACACATCGCAACCGTTCTCTTGAATGCGCCGGTGGATCCTTAGGCACCTTGACAGCATCGGAGTTGGGCTCCGTGATATGATGAATGAACTCTGCAGGCGTGTAGTAGAACACCAGCGGCTGCCCTTTTCCAACTGGAAAAGCCCAAGGAATGACACCAGGACCAGGTCCTGGTGCCATCAAGACCGGAGGAGCTCGAGACTCGTGACCGTCACCTAGTTCACTCACTAAAATACATGCGCACACTGCGCGAACTGTCACAGAACTGCAGTAAGAGGATGCAAAGGAAAGCGGTGGATGTTAGCTAGTGCGCACAGACATCATGATTCCTTCTTCGCCTTGGCATGCTCAGCTGTTTTAGGGTTGAGAGAGTGGGTGGGTGGAGTGAAGGAAGGAGTGGGAGAAGGGGGATGATGTATAGAACTTTGGGAAGTCTCTTGTTTGGAATGTCAGTCTTTTCTTTGTCCTTTGTAAGGAACTCCATTTATGTGAGTTGTGTCAGGAGGCTGAATTAGGTTGTGCATGGTGGATGTTTTTTTTTCTTTTTTTCTTTTTTTTGGGGCTTCTTTTGTTTTTGGGGAGAGCCAATTATTAGGTTGTCATTTTTTGTCATAGTTTATCCAAATTTTTAGATTGTGCATGCTTGTTTTAGGTGATTCAGTTTCTCATTAGGTTGTCATCATCATCATTATTGTTGTTGTTGTTTTTTGTGAGGCAATTTATTAGACTGGGCTGCTGGGCAAGGTTGTTTCTAGGCCAGCCAATATTATTGCTAGGTTGTGCATGGATGTTTTGTGTGAGCAAGTTATTAGTTTTGTGCAAGGTTGTTTTGGTTAGAGTCTGTTACTGGGTTGTCATGGTTCTTTTGGCTTATCCGAATTCTTAGGTTGTGCTGCACAGTGTTTTTTTTCAGACAATAATATGTCATTTTTTCTCCACAAAGAAAGTGGGAAATTTTTGGGAAGCTCTGTTTTTCTAGTGTAAATTTTACTAATTTTTATTTTTATTTTTTTGTAAAATTCGCCAAATTTTCAATATCAATTGAGATAAAACCCATTTGTGCATTTATTTTCAGTGAATAAATTTCCTATGTGGCCATAGTTGTTTTGCATGAGCCCATTTATTAGGTTGGGCAGTTTTGTTTTCAGCAAACTAAATTATAAACCCATTATGAGGTGGTCATTGTCAAGTGCTGCTGGATGAGGCAATTTTTTTAGGTTGGGCAGGCTGTTTTGCACAAACAATTCTGAGGTTGCCATAGTTGTTTTCGATAGGGCAATTTATTGGGTTATGCATGGTTGTTTGTTGGTAAGACAATTAAGTTGTAGCTTGTTATGGCTTGTTTTGGGAGAGTAGGGTTGTGAGTAAGCTATAAGTAGGCCTGACTTGGCCAGCAATTGGATGGAGTATGCGAAGAAGAACCACATAGTATGTTTCAATGAATCAAATGTTGACCCATTAGAGCAAAGGGTTTGATTTAGCAAATTTCTGGATTCTTTTGTCCAAACTCAGAAAACGAAGCTAAAGAAGTGGGGCCCAAGGTCACTCTAGTCTTGGGAAAATCTGGGTAATATGAATTGTGCTTTGACACGCCAGGCATAAGGTGAACAAGGGGTGTGTCACACTGTGGCCTTGCCATTTACATTAAAAAGTTTTCTTAAGGCAAAAGAAGAATTACGGAAACTCAAATATTTCACCATGCAAAAATATAATCTTTCAAAAATCATCTAAAAGAAACAAAAATCCTTCAAGATATTTTAACTCGATAACTAATCTCAAATTCCAACACAAGCCAAAATATCATCTTTCAAAAATCCTCATATAAAAATAGACCTATTATTACCTAGGGGCTAAAATCCCTTAAGCTACTATACTCTACAATGAATCTAAACACGATATCCTTGCCTTGGTAGGCAAAGCCAACAAATGAAGCACCATCGGTAAGTAACCCATGTGGTTTGATGGAACCATTTGGCACAAAACCATTTTCACTATTATGTCATTGCACAATGCAATCTTGATCACTTTTCTGTCAGTTCAATGCTAGCAACCAGAGACTGGCCAGGACTAGCCTAATCATTCTTTGATCCCAAAGCTCTGTTGATGAGAGCGCTCTAAATGAGTGCTAAGAAAATTCAGACACTTGACAGAACTGCCATACTTTTTCTTTATTCTCAGAACTCACTTTTCTCATTTACAGTGTTTTTTTCCTGCTCCATGCTTGATTGGCTGTCTTCCCCAGAGACATGGGGACAAAGAGAGATGCTCATGAAAAAACCTTCAACTTTATCCTAAGATATTATGCTTTTTATTGTAGGATCTTTTCGCCTAATGAATTCAGTTTCATCATCCTAGTGATAAATCATTAGAAATGGGGCTGGCCAATATTTCTTGGTAAAAAAGTTAGCTTTTTAAGAGGTCTTGTAGGATTCTTTAGCAAAAATAAAAGTACTTCAAGAAATTCAGTGTTCCATAGAAAGTATGAAATACTAGTAAATAAAGGCTTTTTTCTCAATTTTATGTTGTAATGTCAGTGGTGAGAGATAGAGCATTAAATGGCGACATGTTTGTGAACAATATTATGGTGCTCTACTTATAACTTGGGTCTAAAACTGACAAATCTTTTTTTCTTTTTTGCAATTTGTTTTTGAAAAATGGCAAATTTTCATGAGAACTTGCTCTAATCAGTGCGTGTGAGTTTTTTTTCTTTTTTTCAAATTTCTGATGTCTTGTCATGTGCAAGCATCTAAATACGGGTTTAGCATTAATATGGCCACATCTTTCTAGAACTTGTCCAAAATGTAAAAAGCTAGCAAGAAAAATGCCCCTAGCTCTCCAAAAATCCAGGTGGAAATGAGGCGAAATTTTTTCAATGTTTTTTAATTTGGCAATTTTTTTAATCCTAAAAGGGAATATTAAAAAGCATATTACCTTTCAAAATTTTATATCTTTCTTTTTTTTGGCTTACTGTGGTGCACCCACTCGCCTGCCTCAATTGGTGCGTCCAATCTCAAATTTTCTAGAGTGCCCACGTACCTCAGACGTGCATGAAAGGCCAAGTTAGGTCACTGGTCTAGTGCTTTACCTGTCAGTGCGGAAAGTGTGAGAGCATCCCCACCAACACTCACTATGTGAACTTGTAAAATATTTCTCACTTCCAAGTTTTAGTTAGGGTAGACTGGCCAGTCATCGAACACTTAAGTGCTCAGGGCCGGTCGGATCCAAGTGGAGTGCTCCACTGTTTCTGGTGTCCAAACAAAACTTGAACTCTTGACACACCTGACACACTAACAATTGTCAAAAAGGGATTGAAAATGAGAAAGTTACAGCCCACCAAAGTAAAGAGGTCAAGAATTAAAAAAACAAACCACCGAACACTACAAAGGTCAGTCCTCGAACATCAAAAAAAAAAAAAAAAAACTCCTTGTACGTTGCTCTGTTTCTATTAGAGTTCAAAGATGATTTGTAGAACTTCAGGTGACACTCCTAGAGCACTTTAAATCATTTTAAATGAATAAAAACTAAGAAAGTTATGAGGTTTGAAAGTAAGAGAGGTCCAAAAGGAAAAAAAAAACAAGTTTTGTAAGTTGGAAAGCAAATTTTTCTTGTTATTTTTTCATTACTCCTTTTCCTTTGCACTCCAAATATGATTTCTACAGCTTAAGGTAACACTCCCATAACATTTTAAATCACTCAAAATGAAGCACGTACAATAGAAGATATAAATAAGTCTTCGGTCATAGGCAGGTGATCGATGATGGGCCGGTCTACCCTACTAACTTTTTCCCAACCCCACCGATAAAAGTGAAACTGGCACTGAAGTAGGTGGGAGGCTACTAATAGCAACCCACTTGGACCAATTAAACTATCTAGTCAATGAGAGACAGGGAGCAACCAATAAATACGATTTCACTGTGTTTATTAGACTGTTCCAGGGCTCCTCCAAGGCTCTGAAAGTTGTGGTTCTTTTCAGGGTCCCAGCAATCTTCCAGTGGATTCACTGATGAACGTTATCCAAGATTTCCTGTGCAGGGTCACATACTGAGCGTTGGTGGAGATGCTCTGAGACGGGCTTTCCTTCCCGGGGACGCAAGAACCGACAACGGCTCTTAAGTGTATGACATGCCACTCACCCTCTCTCTCATCCACGTTGCAAGACTCTTTCAGTGAAGAAGGCAGATAAGACCATTTCTCCAATTTGACGATCGCAAACACCCAAACACACAAATGTTTATGATTACAAACACAAGCTCACACTCGTTGATTTATCGATCCCATGTTGTCGCATACAAATCTCCACAACAACACACGCCAGTCTGTTTGATCAATGAGCTCATGCAGTGGCAAGCATGTGTCATGGAATTAGTCTCGATTCAAAGAATGTGATGGAGAAAGGATGGACGCCTTGCTGTGCTCGATTTTCCTCCTATTCCCAAGTACTCAGATTATCACATTCTGTGAAGGGCATTGTCATGAGCTGCTCATGCAAAGGTGTTTGATCTCTTCACAATGTACTCTTCTTGGATACGACGGTGATGATTGCGCAAAGCCCATTAAAGAAAACAAAAGAATAGGCCCACAACTCATTCTCACAATGGCCTTTGTCAACTGTCTTCCGCTCGCTGCATCTTCTAGACAAACAGTTCAACAGAAGAAGTTCTTCATCACTTAACGTCCGGCTCGTCGTCATCTGCGATTGCACCGCTATGAACAAGAAATCCGCAGTCAGTACCGAACTGGTTAGTTCCCCAGATACCGAGCAGAAAATTACTAGTATTTCTTCACCGCAGTCAAGCAGGAGTCTCATTCTGTGAAGAAGTTGCATCTTCCCAAACCAGCATAAATACGATCTGGATGCGTTGCAACAACACCACACCATCAGCAGCGAACTAAAATGATCCTCCAACATCCAAATAAGTACGTACAAGTGGAATCAAACCCACCGTAGACAATCATGCTGATGACATCATCATTGCTACAGAAAGAACCCAGCTTGATTCTACTCCTAATTCGAAAACGTTGGTCACAGATTCGCACAGAGATAAATGCTGACGCTCATCATTATGACTCTATAATTAATGTTCCCAGGCCAAATGTAGGAGTCTTGGGGGCTGATCCAGCCTTACCTCTGTAATCCAACTTATTAAGTGCCTCTTTGCATTAGGCCGCTGTGAATCTGTGATTCTGACTCAAGAGTAGCTTTCCATTACATTTGTTCCATCTAGCTGTGTTGACAGGCACCTCAAAGCTTCACAGCTCAAGCACTGACCAAATGCAGACTTGTGTGAGCTATGAGCCAAACTGTGAATGACTCTAAGAGTGACATCTATCATTTTAAAAGTGAGAACATGTTTGCATTTTGAGTTCTCTTAAAAGATCGTTACATATGAAATGTTCCCAATGTTTTTAACACTAATTACCTACATATTTCTAGCCCTATTGCAACTCTCTAATCAAAAGTGCATGTCCATGCAACAAGAAACTAGAGGCTTTCCATTAGGCTGTTGTGATCACAACAACCTAACAAAAAGAGACCTAATTATGGGCCATAGTGAACCAGCACCCATAATTAACCATGGTGGTTAGCTCAGTTGGTAGGTTGTTAGTAGGTAGGTAGTAAAAACAGCCCTTATCTATGTATAAACCATCTACTTCCTTACCAATTACCTATTTTCCTACCTATATATGAGACCTATTTCTTACAGAATTCGTTACCAAGGTTAAACCAAATAGTAACTCAGTTGAGGTTCATCCACAACTGAGAAATAATGGGCATCCAGTGGATGGTGTGCTGGTGGGTGCTGGTTCACTGTGGCCCTAATTATGTGGGTTTGGACTCTAGACTCATAGGTACTTTTACAATCCAACATTTAATTGTTAGATGGATTGAATTTTGGGATATGGACTTTTCTAACATATAACTTAAACTCATTTGGCCTTTGGTGTATCAAAACCTCTCAAGGCACATACATGAAGACCTCCTAGTGCACATTTTGTGCTCCCCTCAAGTTTCTTATGGTAATTATGTTACTGGTCAACAGTTTGCAACAAGAGGGGATCCAGATTTTGGTTTTATAAAATGTAAAGCACTTGGAGATAATTCCTAGTGTATTTGGGGGGCACCTTGTACACCTTAGCAATGCCTCCTTCAAAACAAGAGGTGCCTTATGCCTAGAAGCCTCTTGTAGGCATAAGACAACTCTCACTCTTACAGCCTTACAAATTACAATAATGCTTGCCTTGTGCTTCACACTTGGTAAGTGCTAGGCAAATTTCCAAAAGGTTGAGCCATACTTTGGCTACCACTTAGTCATGGGACCCTTGGTTGGGACCTACCGACCCCATCCCCCCCTAACTTTACACAAAATTATGGGTAGATATCCCTTGTGGTTGTCAGCTTAGATCAACAACTACTATATGACAAATCAGAATGCAAACACTAAATCTATGCACCCACTCTCCCACCCAAGTCTACAACCCACATATGATTTTGCTAGTCATAGTCATTGCTATGGAAACTGACATTAATAAATTGGTGTAGGATAGATTCCTAACAGAATACGGTCTGACTCTTGTGAATGTTAAGGGTTATAGGACTCCTCTGACACATTTATACCCATTCTAACCCTTTACATAAATATTTCCTAGTCCAAAAATCTAAAGAACATGTCAAAGAGTTGTTACATTCAGAGAAATGGAAATTCTATGATCAAACTTAAACAAAAAAAACATTGGATTATGGCATTGGGGAAGAAGGATGTGGATTTCCCTTTGTGACGCCCTTTCACAGCAGTGAAGTAAAACTTACACCCCTCTTTCAACAGAGCTAGCATATGTTTGAGTTGTAGCATTGGTACCAGCGTTTTTTTCCCCTTTTTTTGGGGTATTTTTCAAAGTTGCTAAAGTGCCTACAATCAGAAGGGGAGAACATGGAATTGGATTATTTGAGCCATTTTTCAAATAAAAGAATTGGTTATCATTTTTTTTATGTTCAATTACTTGGCTACCACAATTTTTTCAAGTGTGAGAGTTTGGTGACCTTTTTGGTTTTTTTAATACCTAACATGGCTACTAAAAACATTTGAAAAGTTTGCACTTTGGCGACAAAACTTGAGGAGGTCAGTTCCATTTTATTCCAAAGGGTGTGCAAAAATATATAGGGTGCAACTTATTGAGAAATAAATATAATTTATAATTTATTTCAATGTAAATAAAGTGTTTGTCATTCATTATAAACATATATTTAGAATATATTTAAATATATCTAAAATATTTTTAAATATGCTTAGAATATATTTTGAAAATATCATTATTTTTCATGGTAAACTTTTAAAATATCATTTTATTTCAAGTGCCTCCTAAAATATACAAAGAGTGACTTCCTCAAGCAACAAAAAAGAGTTGCACAATGAAATTCACATTTCAAACCTTTCCTATAAATTTAAACTTCAAACTTTTTTAGTTCAAAACAATTGAAGTCTATGCACATTGCACAATTGAACAAGCCATTGTTGGAGGAGTTGAACCCCAACCTTAAAAAAGACCTCGTCAAGTGCGAACTAACGTTCATGCACCCACAACCCAACACAACTCCCAACCATAATACAAACAAGAAAATGGAAATATAATAGGATACAAACACAAACCTCGTCCCCACTCATTATTCCATGCCACATGTTGCATTTTTCAATCCTTACTAATCAATAAATCTACAATGAGCTAACAACTTAGGATTTCAATCCTAGGAACACATGACATCCAAAAACAATTATGAACAATTCATGAGTTTTAGAAGAGGAGAAAAAAAAGTGATTATAACTATGCATTGTACATTATGGACAATGAAGGTGCCCCAACAAAGAGGGTCTTGAAAAGTAAAACCAAATTGCCACTTTGAAAAGAGCACTTGGCTTCAAAAATCAACACAACACCATGATTTTGTGGTGCCTCACAAGTTGATGGCCTTTTCAAACAAGAAGTTTTCAAGTAATGTAGAACCATTGTGCGTGCAATGAATTAATAATGAAAATTGTGTGAAGTTTGTTCATTCATAGGTTCATACATTTTACACATACATATCATGTGTTGAAAACATGTTTGACACAAATAAATGTGTTGACAGTTAAAGGACAAACCTATAAATGAATGAATGTCACATGAACTTTTCATTTTCCTTTAAATATGTATCTCAAACATGTTTTCAACGCATGATATCAATGCATGAAACATATGAATTAAGAATAATGAATTTTGCATGATTTTCATTATTAAGTTATGAGATGTTAAGTTTGTGATGTAGAACAAATGTACAAATCCAAATGGTAGGTCAACCAATCTCTCAACTTTTTACTTTTTTTTATGAACATCACTATTAAAAATTAACATTCATATTCCAAAAACCCCAAGATCTAAACATAAATTATTTCAACTAACTTAATAAATTTTGAAAGCTTGTGCTTGAAGTTGGTGGAAAGCCAATTTGGCTCATAATCAGATGATGAGGTTGACATCAAAAACCATTTTCAACATTGTTTCATTATTTGCAACCTTAATTGTCTTAAAAAAAGAACTTGCAAATCCAAAAAATGACCATCAAAGAGAGCTTTCACTAACATTCCATTTTTTTGACCTTATAAGGGTTGTAATCTAAGTAGCCTTGATGATAGCAAGCATGGATGAAAATCTTCACTAACATGATCAAAGTTTTAAGCCCAAAAGTTTAGGTAGATCACATTCAATGTCAGCATCAATTCATAGTTTGGGAATCTACCCCTCAACTCATCCATTAGAGCTTTGGCATATTCTTCACAACTTCACTTCACAAGAACCGTAATGAAAAGGAAATCTAACCTCGGCACAAGTTTTATAAAACCAATTACAAGACAACATTGATTGATAGAAAATTTTAAACTAAAAAACTTGATAATGAAACAATCAAGTTTTTCAACATTCAAATCCACACACCAACTCATCAATAGATACTTGTTAGTGAGTGGTTCTTCAAGTCATCAAAAATTGTGTCATCAAACTTAGTGTATGGATCAAAGTAAAACTAGTAAAACTCAAGTTGGCACACCTTCACAACATTAATAAAATCACATATAAGCACATCATACAATTAAGCTAGTTTGACGAAAGCATGCATACAATCTAGAAACAAGAGGATGGCATGTATCCCCAAAATCAATTCCAAGTCACAAAGGAGGCTCAAGTCCTCATTGACAATGTTACTTTTGGGAAAATCAAGATGCATCTTTGTAATAGGGGTTAATATTGTTCCATAATGTTTCACACTTCACCAAAGATAATATACATCTCATCTTCACATTCTTGAACAACTTTTTTTTTCCTAGGAACATTGCATACATAGTTTCTGAAATTCAAAATAGTTTTCAGGTCAATGGGAGAAAAATGTATATATAACTTGTAGCAAAACCTCCAATTGAATGATTAAGCTAAGTTTTGATAGGACCAACATAGCCAAGTTTGTATGATGAACGAAGTAGTGCAACCCCATTGTAAATGAAACCATTGTCCCTTTCATCAAAGTAATCACATAAGCTCTTAAACCTTAAAAAAACACTACAACCATTTGCATCCATGGAGATGAACTTGGTTCCCAATTCTTAAACACTCACAACCCCAAATGTCAACAATGTTGTGAACAGCAATTGAAACCTATCATCAACTATCCCTTCCATATCAACCTTTTCCATACTTCATAAAAATGGGATGCACCTTTCAACTTGAACAACATTAAGGTGAAGAGAGATCCAAGAAGCATTGTCCAATGTTGTCATTTCATATGTATTTGTATATAAAAAATTAATAATGTTGACAACTTCATGAGTGGACTACAACAACACATTATTCATTAAGTTAACAATTTCCCAACCCAAGGAATCATTCCAATGCTTCTTGGGTGTGTGTTTGACCTTAAGCACATTGGAAAAATCCCCTAAACCTCAAAATTAATCATCACCTAACCTCTAGACAATAAATGAAAGACAACAACAAATTGGACAAACTTGTATTTTTTGTCATGTGGAATTTCTATGACAATGTCATTGTCCAAAATAGAAGGGTGACTGGTTTCAATGTAGACTTTTTCATTTTTCACATGGTAGCTTTTAGAATTGAAGTAAAAATATTCAACTTCTACCCCTCAACTTGCAACTTTAGCCTTGTGCTTACTTGTGTGCTTAAGCATGCTATCAAGTTTAAGCACAAATAACTTTTTCTTCCTTTTGACTTTGGAGCAAATTGCACATTTTTTGTTGCATTTACTATGGACTTTGCTCAAGGAAGTTGTATGGTCCATCAATCCTAAAAGTGTTTCATACCTTGGTGATCTTGTTTTATCTTCTTTCTATTGAACTTACAAGTTCATTTGAAGTAGGAGTGACAACAATAATTTCGAACACAAGCAAATCATAACTCTTGACATTGGGAACCTCAACTCTTGTAACAAGAAGGAAAAGAAAAACTTGAATCTAAAATTGTTGGGAATTCTAAGAGGAGGCTACGTGGTAGAACTTGGAAGTGAAACAAGAAAACAAAAAGACAAGAAGATGATGAACAAGGATTCAAGACTCAAAGCAAAACAAAATGTTCACCTCCAAATGAAAAGCTTCAACTCAAAGTTAATTATGAAGATGAATGTTGATCAACCTAGGTCCCACATCCTCTTTCCTATTTGTAGCCTTGAACAATAAGTCATGAAGTCACAATGCATAATGTGTAGCACCTTTAGAACAAGCTCTTAAAATCAATGCAACACCCAAACATGAACACTTTGAATTTTGAAATATATAAAAAGCATATCAAAGATCTACAATGTACACAAAAGTAAAGAGTTCTAGCAATGACAAGCAACCCTAAAATAAGAATCATAATGGTTACAAGCTTCAATGGATGTGCGATGATGGTGATAGGGTTTAATAGAGGTGTAATAAGCAGAGAAAAACTTTCTAGTGAAAGGAGATGGAATGGCAATGGAGTTTCAAAAAGACAATGCAACTTTGCTACATCACCATCACAAGCCCTAGCTTTTGACAATTTGCCCTTTTCAAAAAAAATGATTTTGCTTATAAGTCACACACCCATTTGTTGATTCACCATTTGGTGATTTTTTGGATTGCTGATTAGTACATTAATATCCCACAAAACCACTCCAAACTAGACAATTGTAAAAACCCAAACAATGTTGTTAAATCCTCCTTATGACCCTTGTTTTAGGATCATGACAAGATTTTAGCATCCTTAATTCTATATTCTTCAATAGTTCCTTTTTATCTGATGTACCAAATACATTGCAAAGATCTCTCTAGATGGCCTTGGTGTACAATTTTCACAAGTGTTTGGCATATCTAATCAATATTTGTTGTTCACCACTTGCCTAATTCGACAAGTTGTTCATAATTTTGTTTCAGATGTATCTACACCCATTGTTGAGACTCAAGTTTGGCAATCTAGATTTTCATTAGATTGCTAAACAACTTAACTATGTGATTTTCTTCAGAGTAAAATATAAAGGGCAGGATACCACTGTGGAACCTTGGTACTTCAGTTGTGGTTTAACCACAACTGAGTCATAATAAACAGTACACTTGAGTGTTATTTAATAATTGCCCAGATCAGTTTTCTAAATCAGGTTTTTTGAAAAAACATTTTCATTGGTTTGTTTTTCATGTTATATGCCCTTTGAGGGAATGAGAAATTTTATATTCAACCAGTTCTTACTTCACTGATTTTAGTTGGGTATATGAAAACAATTCTTTGATTACTAAAATTAAAAAATAAATGCTAAAAAATAATTTAAAATTTCTTACCCAAAAAAATTTAGAACTCGCAAGAATTTTTTTTAACAACACCCTTTTTAATGTAATGGGTTTATAATTTCATTTTTTTCAAACGGCCCTTCAAATTCTTCTGAGTACTTTTCCACATCTACTTCAATCTCAATCAATTCTAATAAATTATAATGAAACTTACAACCAATTCTAACAAGATGTCCAGATCTAATGTGTCACAAATTGACTCGTAGCTCTCCCACAACTCTGTATTTTGATAAAAGCTTGACTTGCAAACCTGGGAGGAGACACACTGGGATCACAACTGGAGATCACAAATTACAGTTAGAAGTTGTTGCAGCAAATTCTGCTATCACATCTGCCTAATGGAAAAGATGTGCTTAATGTCTGGTGGGTGCCCTGGTCACATAATCCATTTTGGCAAACGCCATCCATAGCGTCATATTGGAGTCATATTGCTTTCTTCCAGCAGCAAGGGCTAAAGGTTGACTGAACCTATCAACTGTTGATGGGCAGGAATAAGACATCATCCATTTCACATGATTGCCCCCTCTGCACTGAAAGAATATAGTTTAGTTCTAGGCCGGCACATCATTGGTTTCCAAATAGAGTATGTGAAATGATTGACTATTAGATCCTTAACCTAATCTCCATAATAGCTTTTTCAACTCACTCAACTGTATGGAATGATGGCAACAGGACCTGGATCTTAAAACTTTTGCAATTTAATGATTTCTTATTTTTCAAATAGATTGTAACCATCAAAGCACTAGTCCTTATTCCCGAATGCCTATCACCTGGTCTGATTGTTGTCCAGTAGTCTCAAAGTTCACCTCTATTAAGGTAACAAAAGGTTTTCCCATCTTAGCATGACAATATTAACAAGTGCCTTTCAACTTAACAAGTAATTAGAAAATGGGAAGTAAAATTTGCTGAATGTTCAAGAGTTAGGTGAAGTCTGAAGCCATATGACCAACACCCATCTTCAAATTCAAATTTTGTTTAGAACATTTTTAACAAGACATGGGACTGGGAGTGTGAATAACTTCTCGTGTGTAAATTGTGCACTTGTTCAATTGTGCACAACTAGCTGCAGATGTGATGCCACTGGGTGCCACCAACTGCAGAAGTGCCTCTGGTCATAAGCTTAAGCTGAGACACAAAAGACACAACCCATGTGGGTAGTAGGTACGTCTACATCTGCAATCTACACCCCCCACACGTTCAAACAGAAGATTGAAGATTGAAGATTGGTTCTTGACTCAAATGAACTCCACTATTCTGGTCCCTGACAATGCTGTGTACAAATCTAATCAATTCTTGTCTTGAGATTCTGTACAATGCCAGACTGAAACAGTACCCATTGTCTCACTGATGATCCTGATCAGGTCCTGTTTCAGTGACGTCCAATTCTATAGCACTCTGGATTTTAGATAAAAATGAGCTGAATAGAATGATCATGGGCTAGTATGGATTGAATTGACTCAGAGGCTGGGTGGATGGATGTGAAACAGTTGACACTCAGCAGCAACTAGAGGCAGAAACCACTTCTTGCTGATGGGTGGCATTGTCTGGGACCACTGAAGAAAAGAGTTCGCATATAGGTAAAGGGAAAACCTTTACTTTGATGCTCAGATAATGACATGGCAACAAACTGTCACCGCTCATGTACACCAGTATCATCAACATATTTGTAAGTGACAGAACAGCAGACACAGTATTCTAGAACTTATGCAACATCTGTAAGTAGATGGATCTGCTTAACAGCTTGTGTTAACAATTGGTCCAGAAGTCTGTGGAATGGTACACCAAAGAAGCATTAGCAAGCTAGTAATGACAAGGTCCCCTTCTTTACAAGCAGTTTATGCAGAATACTCAAAAGACATGTTCTTGACATTAAGGACCAACTATGAATAATAATATGAAATGTCAAAAACATCAGCTTGAAAAGTTATCAATTGTCAAGGCTATCACCACATTACAAATGCCACCTGCATGGACCTGGCACAGCAGCAACCCCTTCCACAAAGGCCACACAAGACAGTTATGTGTTAAAAATGTAACCCACTGATTATTATTATGAGCATCAAGAAGTGTACAGACAGAAAGTCAATCGATTACACCATGTGGTTCCCCAACATTATGCTCCTAGGTGATAACTTCAGGGTTGTAGAGGCCAAAGAGAGGTTAACACACCCCTGGTTGTCCAACCTCCACCTTCTCCAGAATGATTTAATCAATCCTGGATAAGAAGCTCTTTACAACTAAGTAGCTCCCTCCTACAGGATCTATCCAGCTCTGAATCCAAAACAGGCATCACATCTTGCAATTTCAAGAACATCACTTGTGAGCTTTCTGAGCTTCACCAAGTCCAAATCTGCTAAAAAAATACAAAAGCCCTAACCACCTCACAAACTCCAATGTTTCTCGTAAGAACTATCAGATGTGAAGCTCTTGTCAGAAGGAAGCAAATTTTCTGATCCCATCATCATCTGCTTTCCACTGACCTGACTACGAAATTCTAACATTCCACCATGTCAATCCCCTGATCCAATAGACTGCACCCTTGCTCTCCACTAATGAGCACCCAACTCTTTCTCTATGTATTTCTTTCACCACTAGCACTGATTTCAGTGGAGCATATTGAAGTGTAAGGTGACAATATGTACAGGGAACGCCTTTAGACATGTTTTCAGTAGCTTAAAGGTGGTGGACTCAAGGTCCTCAGTTCTATATAGAACCTCGCCGTGAACCATTCCTGAGGATATCTGCTGATCGCTCAAGTGTTTGCAAATACTTGCGAAGATGCTTGATATATTCTGGATAAAGCTCCAGGTTGCAGTGCCCACCCCCCTTCAACCACAATGGCTCATACTTCTCCTGTGACAACTCATGCAATTGTTTCCCATGTGACCAGTCTACCACTTCATCCGATGTACCCTGCAGTTGACCAAGCTTCCAATCAGATGGACATTGAGAAGCAACTCTTCCCTGTTTCCAATTCTAGCAGGCCCAACTGCAAGATCTGAGGACTGCAACACCTTCAATCTCCTAATTCAGAAAGTGCCTGTGCAATGCATGAAATTTCTTGTAGGAACATTTTCCAGAGGAATTTTCCCTGGGTCTATAATGCCAACTGTTGTGAAAAGACCAGGGAAGAATAGTGTTGTCCACAATTAATCCTCTTATGGAAAGGTTTCACAACATTGAAAAAATTACACTTATCCCAAAAAAATGTGGGAGGATGAACTCAGTAGGTTCAGAGGATGTCATTAGAACTCACATGCATCACCAGGACAGGGCACCTGACTGAGCCAATCTTGTCAATGTTCTGCACACAACCCATATACCAGACTATAGTTGATATTGGTAACTAGCACAACAGCTTCAAAATACTGGCTAAACAACTAATGCAACAAAACACCAGACTTGTGTGCTACTGAAAAGTCTGAGACCTGATTCTCACCTTGTAGATGTCAAACCAGTATGTGCGCTTCACAGGGTACATGACACGTAAACCTGAGAGGATAGGGCTGTGCAACACCACACCACGCAGGTTGGATTTCCGGGTTGCCAAATCCAAGGTAGGACCACTGCCAACTGATTGTCCATACAGAACCACATTCTCTTCTTGAACACCATAAGTGTGCTCAAGACATTCATAAGCTGCTTCTATGTCGGCATATGTATTCAACTCACTTGGCTGTTTGTTTGTACACACAGAAGACACAACATGCTGGGTGAGATGGGAAACTGCCAAAAGTTCATCAATCGACTTCAGAGAACCTTAACTTGCCACAAGGAGCACTGACAAAACCTGTTCTTTGCATATTTTCCATCCACAAACTTGTCAAAAACTTACATCTTCTGAGATATCTAGTCTGAACTATCAAACATTTAGTCCAGGGTGAACTTCAAACTAAATTAGGTGGTGATGAAAACATAGTTTCACAAGTATTGAGAACTCTCCATACAATTTAAGTCAATCCATATATGATTAGACATGTTATATCCAATCAATATGATCAGACATTCATTTGACAAAAACTGAACTAAGGAGTTCAACAAACAGCATTGGAAACAGATGCTTGTTAACCATCAACACAGCATTACAGGTGACAGTGGAGGGCGCTTATAGAGACACTGGGGTTCAGAGTGACACAGTTGCATTAGCAAAGGGTATAGAAAAACTTAGTCAATGGCAACTTGAACCTCATCCATTTCTTGGTTGCAACTAAGAGTGAGTTCCTACAGAGAGCAAAAGGAAGAGAATGAACCCAACCCAGTATTCCTTGAGCAGGACAAAAGAAATCAAAACAGAAGTTGATTACTAACCTTCCCAGTGGATGCTCCATAGCCTGAGTAGTCATACCTGTAGATTACAAAACAACCAAACTTAATCCACAAACTCCCAGATTATTTGATACCATTGGCACCAAGGTAGCCAGAATTAGGTCACCACAAACTCTATTTTGACCCCAATTTGCTATTTTTTATTCCAATTTCTGAGAAGTTGCAGATTGCTACAGTTGTTACAAACTTCACATCACCTTTTCTCTTTCAGTCAGCATACTCTTTCTTGTCTTTATGTAGTACAAATTTGCAGTTATTACTCATATCCCTTAAATTTATCTGTTCCCTTTCAGTTGCAATTTGGACATTAAACCTACATCCAAGATGCATGCAGAATGCTTTTGGATGTTACAAAAAGTCCAGCATTAGGGAAAATAAGAAACGGGTTTTGCTACCTGGCTGCTTTAGAGCAAGATGCAAAGAAACCATCATGCATCTGTGGTGCAAAAACCCACTCAATGCAGGATAGTGCCAAAAATCCAGCTGTCAATATCAAAGCTCTTTCTATTCCTCATTGCTCTTCCTCTATTTTTATGGTCTGTAGGCAGTGCATTATCTGTGCCAATCGGTAGAACACCTACTGATACCCCATGAGTAACAAATATAGATACAACTGATCCCTCCTCCCTGAAAGGCCAAGTGCCTATATAAAGAGAAGGTTTACAAACAACTACAATAGTTGCCTGTCTTGCATGAAAAGTGTTGCCCACTCTCCTCTAGAGATTCTTTGACAAATGCCAGCACCTCATATGACTCAGACCGAAAGGCAGACGGCAAACAAGATTGTCCATAAACAAATGATTGCAGGACATTGAGGAGGGGCCATTGAGATGCAGATTCATTACCATTGTTTACTTCTGGTTCTTAGTTTCTGGTATGATTACAGTACTGTAGCTATAAACTTTGCATGAACAACAGCAAGAACCCTGCACCGGATCATCATCTCCTGCTCCACTCACAGAAAACCTAGTACTTCTAGTTCAAGAACTGAATTTCTAAACACGTGCAAGCACTATTTCTGCTCTCTGAAACAGATGCCAACTGCTGATATATACTTCTCAAGCAGGACATCAAAGCAGATTCATTATGATTCTTTACTTCTGGTTCTTAGTTTCCGGTATGATAATAGTATTGTAGCTATAAACTTCTCTTGAACAACAGCAAGAACCCTGCACCAGATCATCATCTCCTGCTCCCCTCACAGAAAACCTAGTGCTTTTAGTTCATGGACTGAATTTCTAAACAAATGCAAACAACATTTCTGCTGTCGAACATATACTTCTCAAGCATCTAATCCCAAGCTTCTGTCTGGTTAAAAACTAAGCACAAAAACCAGACATACATTAACATAGAAGGGGGAAGAACGGACTCACCCAAGAACGTTGATACGCAGGTGGACACTCAGTTCAACGAACAGTTCGTGCATCTGGCCAAGGTCGGCAGCATTGCCGTGAGAGTAAAGCAGAGTAAGATTAGCAGTGGGATGCTTCACATAGAGCGCCACTATCTCGGTTCCTCGTTTAGTCGCCAGCTTCACAACATCCACATTGTCACGGGGCACCGCTTCCGACAGCTGCAATTTGCCTGTTACTTCATCCTCGATGACTTGATATGAAGGCGGTGTGGGAGGGAAGAACGCAAACCTTGCCGCCACCGACGATGTCACCGCTCCCATCTCTCTCCTACTGCACGTACGCTCTGTATGGAACTTCCACCAAGAAAACAGAAACCTCCACTTCCCCCTCGAATCCTCCGCAGCAACCAGTGCTAAAGGAGAGGAGGCGACAACGGATCTGATTCGTTTCACGAACTCTGCTGCTGCTTCACAAGAGCCTCCTCAACATCCCGCACCATGTCGCAAGCCGCTGCTGATCCACACCCCACGGATTGAAACCCTACCAGCCGCTGTATAGCGGCACACAAGACGGTTTTCGAAGAAGATTCGCTCTCCAGAGAGAGAAAAGGAAGCGCAACAAGACTGGAAGCCTGCGCAAGTCCTGCAATCCAAGTACACTCCCTCAAACCAAAACCAAACCAAACCAAACCAAAGCAGCAATGGTCCTCCTACTCCCTGCGACGGTGCCACAGACTACAAGCTCTCTTTCACTGGGGAGAGGCGGCCACAACGCGCGAGATCGGTGGCAAGAATGGGCCATGTACGCCATACACGTATAAAATACACCGAAATGTAAAATACTTGTTATGGTCCCTTACAGTGTTGTGCAATTCTTCAGATTTTCAAAGAACCGCCGGTTCATTAAAATATTCCACAAAACAGAGAACCTATGGTTCTTTTTTCCCCTTCAAAAAATCAGAATCGAAGAATTGGCTGTTCCGGTTCTCCCCCAAAATCTAATGGTTTTCATGAAAGAACCAGCAAAGAACTGATGGTTCTCTGGCAGATTCTTTGACTTTTTCATAATCTGAAAACCACACTTATATGTTGAAACTGGTTCTTTGAATAATTTGAGAACCGGCGGGTAAGTTTGTCTATTCTTGAGTTGGTAACCCATGGGTATCTGTTCCTCATTCTAAGGACAGCTCAACATTGGTCGCTTGCAATCGAAAATATGGCACTTGAATGAATTGATCTCCGATGCCCCTCTATTGTAGGGTAAATCCCAAGGGTGAAGGCATTACCAATATAAGGACGTGTGAGGTAAGAGCCGGGCACAAGCCCAATTTCACAAATGCTCTCACTTGCATGCTTTCCGTGGTGTAAAAATTGATGCAACCTTCAGGGCAAGGCCTTTCATGTTTTTCTTAAAGCCCAATGTGAAAATAGAACACTTGCTCACACCCCCTTGCAAGGTATGGACTAAATACTATGTGTTAGAAGGCGCCCTCCACATATACTACGAAATCTCTAGGAGGTTTTCAGTTTTGATGTACTCTTATAGAATTGCAAACTTCTTTAGGTTTCAGTATCTGGAATAAAGAGATCTGAATGTCATTTATGTTTAGCAAACACAGAATGTTCATTGAAGCATCATGTTTTTCATATGTTGTTTATTGTTTATTTGCTGTTGTTTATTGTTGGTGGGATATCCATGGCTGTTGGCAACTTTGAGTTAAGGATCCTTTATTTAAAATCAATGAAAGAAAGCCTACAGAAGTTAGTGCACTTTAATTAACCTTGTTTGAAGTACTAGTGTCATCCTATGTCCACTTCAGGACATTCCACACAAAGCCTCAAACAAAATGTTTCCATTAACTATAAATGAAGTTAGGAATTTTTTTAAATTTTATTCAATCATTTCATTTTGAAAAGCTGCGGGTTTTTCTAAGGTGTGTGTGCAAGGAAAAGAGAGAAAAGAATTGGTCATGAGAATAACCACAATCTCAAAATGTGCAAAATGTTTTAAAACATTGATAAGACTCATTCCCCAACTAATGCAAGCTTGCATACTTAACACCAAGTATTGTTATGCCCCCAAAGATAGTAGTAGTCAACTACTAGAATTTGTTTGCAAATGAGTTATATATGAATGAGGTCAACATGTGATAACTGCTAAACTGTTCTCACTTTCTATTTTCTTAACCACCCAACCCCTCTTTGAACCCAACCCTTAGTGGTGACAAGAATTCCAACGTAATATCGAATAGGTAGCCACCAATTCAATTACCATGTTTTGTATCAAATGCCTAGGTTGTAGTCCCAATAGAGTTGACCTCATTCTACTATGGAAGCAATCATGGATCACCTTGCATCCCCAATGTTGCAAATGAGATCACGTATGTCACAACTTCTAGGTGACATGCTTGATGGAATATACATGTCCGTTTCATGAAGACCATTATAACTTCATTTCTTATGGTTGTCATTTGCAACACATTGTTAAACTTGAAGCATGCCATATTGCATGCTTTTAGGAATAATAGACAATAAATTGTGGATTGATAGAAGAAATCACTTTTTTTAAATTGTAGTCTATTTTGCTTAGTTTTTGGACATGCCTTCGACTATTGCCTTTCAAGACAAAGCTTCCAAGTTAGAAAGTCCTATCGCTAAGGTGGGTACTCTAATTATGCCATAATGATTCCAAAGAAATGTTATCATGCATTAGGTCATTAATGACTGGTTGATTCTAGCAGTTCCTTTTACTTTGTCGTAACTTGTGATATAGGAATTTAGGTTACTTCTCTGTTTCTCTGAAAAAGAAAATTGTGGCACCTTAGCCCACTAAGTTAGCTTCTCCTATTTCATTTGATTTCTGTTTCAAGAGCTTGATATGGCATCCATCTCATTACTATATACTTTTGTATTTGATGTGTTAATAGAAAGGGTGCCAAGCCATAAATGGTGACGAAAACTAGCCTTCAGAGGTGACAATTTCTTTCATGGTTCAGCTTGTACAAAGGGTCTAAGCAATGGATGGAGCCAAGTGGACTCATTAAAAAAAAAAATCCATGTTGGGTCATCCTGGTGGGCCGACCCACTTCACGCTACCAATACATAAGCAAATTGGAAGGAAGAAGAAACTTACTTAGAACATCCAGTCCAATACAGCCAACCCACTTGATGCTCACAGAAGGAGTTATACAAGTGCCTGCACAGCTGAATAATGCATGAATGATGAATCCCCACTGAATTGAAGAAATGGACACAAATATAGACATGGACTTATCACTGCTGCATCATGATACCATTCCATATTTACAGGTTCCAAGTTCTAACTGAAGGAGACAGAAGAAGGTGCTTGGGCTATTTGGACAGATGGGGTCCCTTCTTGTCATTGATGACTACTGTTGATGAGGAAGGAGCATTAGACTGGAGCTCCAACTTAATTGTTCAAACCTTTCAGCAAACTCTTCTTTTAATTTATCTGAAGGAAACGGGATTTTAGAAGTGTTGGTCTGGTATAGAGCTTTTGAACTAGTGAACTTTTAAAATGACACTCATTTTGATTTTGGGTATGGCTTCCAAATATCAACAAGCAGATATGTGCAGTACCTACTGCCCTGTATGGTATCAACAAAGTGCTTCAATCAAATTCTTACACCAATCAGTGACGTCTTTTCAAGCAAGTTTTCACAGGACAGTGACCAAAAAGAATTGGGTGTGAAATACACAAAGGGTTTTTTGGGGAAATTTTTTGCAAAAGCCTTTATATTTTGAGGGAAAAAAGTCAGAAGTTGTCTTATTTGGACACTAAGTTCATGGAGGTTGATAGAACACAAGGGGATCCTAAAAAATTCACTTTGCTGGTGACATCTAGTCAAATTTGGCTCATTCCTCCTGTGGATGATCACCAGTCCACCTACTTGACAAAATTGGAAAACAAAAAACCCTGATACCAATGTGAATAATGATATATGTCAATATATGTCGATACATTTGTATTGATCAAATACCAAGATCGTTTGATCATGGTATTGCTTGTTGTAACTTTTGAGTCTAGCTGTGTATGTTCTTTCAATACTTAAAGAGACTATAGCTACTAGGCAAAATCATAAGCAATCATGCACTCAATAGTACACAAGCAAGTATTGATTCTCAAATTTGCATGATTATAAAAGCAAATCTTTTCATATCTGTCAGCCATTAACACCTGATGCTCATGTGTCCATCCAATTGAACCTTATTTGCTCATATACTGGAGAACAATGTCCGCACTGGGGTAGTATTGTTTGAAGAGTTGTGAACCCTAACCCCAGGCTGGTAGGATTTTCCTTGGGCAACAAGTCCAAATGAAATTGGGAACAGAGCTCTTAGGCAAAAAAATTAGGTTCAACTGTGGCCAAAAAGAGGGGTCAACATAAAAAGTGGTATCAACACTATCTCTCTATTCTAGTACGCTTATCTAAACATGTTACAACTTATAATCTTGACTGTATTAACCTACACACACCTAACTTCTTAGACTTAAAGCTTAGATGAATTAGAACGTTGTGGAGTCACTCTCATTGAGCATGAACAAACTACCTTATGGCATTGCTATTCCCCATTCTCTCTGAAATCCCAAAAGTTTTCACAAGCAAGGAATCCCATCTCTTGCAAGATCTTAGGCATCAAAAAATCAATGAGTTTCAATCCCAGCCCATGTCAAATGAATTGCTACCCATCCCCAAATGCCAACCAAGGCACTCACTTCCTCAATATCACAATTCCCATCTCACTTTGCACAAATCCTCTAACTTTTGTATCACTTTCACCACTAGCCTATGACACAAACTATTATGTAGTACATTGTCTTTCCAACGAAGCGAAATTGCGAAAAACAATAATATGCACAAAGAGTATTCATTTATCCTGCATTTCAACTTACACCAACATTATCTCCCTACCAACAAAAATCCCAACATCAAATACCTAGCTCTTCTTCCATCTTTTGTTCACCATCCCCCCTTGCTTAATAGAGCCACCATCCTTCAAAAAATAGCAACTCTTCATCCTTCAACAATCCCATCCACCAATTGGAACCTTGACATCATGAAGAACAGACACCAAAACCACACATCTAGCAAGCTCTTCCTCCAAACAAGGTGCCCACAATCTCCTCTTTCTATGAATGTAGACCTTGTAAACATAAAACAAAACAAACAAACATACACTATTTCGAATAACGCATGATCAGCATGCTCATAATAGTTACATTGCACCATCGATTGTTCGTTTAAAGCAGAAAGTGTTTAAGCTTTTTCACTTTAGGGTTCCTATTAGGTCACATATGTGGCCACTCCCAACATAGAAAATCTATGTTCTCATATATTCATGCCTCAAGTTGCATGGTAAATCTGCAAATCTCATTTGGCTATTTACCAAACATGACCCCTATTGTCCTTGAGAACACATATTCTTATTCCATTATCCTACTCCTAACAACTATTTTCATCTTTGTACCCAACAAACAAATAAAAACCTTCCCAGGTAACTAACAATGACTTCTTCTTTCCTAGTTTCGCATTTTCACATACACTTCACCCTCTTCGAACAAATGAAACATGATGCACCCTTTTCTTGTTGCATACGTTTGTTTTTGTTTCTCATATGCATGATCAACATTCTCCAATAAAGATTCATGAAGTTTAATAATTAACTTCATCTTAACTATCATGTGCAATGTTAAGTCCTCAGGATCAACTTGATCATTAACAACCTGTGCTAAATTATTCAATTGATTATCAATGCTTAACCTTGAAGTTTTCCCCATCAGAATCATATATAGTGAATATCTAGTGTTTGATTAAATACCACAACGATATCCAAAGAATATCCTGGGAACTTGAATATCCCATTACTATATGTTTTCAATAGATACAACCATAAGTCCATTTTAAAGTCTTTATCATCCTCTCTGCCATTCCATTACATTGTGGCCATTAAGGTTTGTTGGATCTAATCTTGATCCTTGTTCATTAACAACATGCCCCAAAAAAACAATCTCCCAAACTCCATAATAGTATTTTCCCAAGTTCAACTTTAGTTTAACAAACCTCAATTTTTCATAAACCAACTTGAGGTGCTCTGAATGTTCACTCTAATCACTATTACGGACGTTGACATCATCCACAAAATTTTTAAGGAATTGGTCATTCCATTATTTAAATACTTCTGCCATGGTCCTAAAAAATGTGTTTGTTCCATTCTTCAATGTGAATGGCATCACATTCCACTCAAAAAACCTTGTTTTGGTGATTATAATAATCTTATGGACATCTTCATCCACCATCCTAATTTGCTAAAACCTAACTGTAAGTCCAAAGCGAAGAACCATGAAAACTTCCCATGTTGTGTCAATACATTTTCTATCAAAGGCATGGGAAAAGAACCTCATTTGGTCTAGGCATTCAAAGGTCGACAATCACCACAAAACTTCTTACTTCCATTTTTCTTTACTAGAAGCATGATTCTGCAAACATATTTGGACATGTTTTTGTGCATCTTTCCCAATTACACAAGTGTTTATATCTAGTGGTTCACCTCAGCTTCTTCCCAAAAGGAAAATCTTCCAAGAATAATCCTATAAGGCGAAAACCCTTGTGTATTTATTATGTGTTCTCCCATATCATAGATGCCCAATTCTCCTTTATCCCAAGCAAAAATATTTTGATATTTTTGTTGGAGATCAAAAAGTTATTGGTTCTGTAGCTTTATCAATCCAAGATTGAATTGGATCCTAAAACAGATTTCCATCCATCTGCTGCCATCTAGAAATACCTCAATAGAATTGGATGAATTCCCAAATTTTGAATTATGAACAAACAATATTGGGTTGAGAACAGAACATGTAATCCGTTCATTATTTTCTGCTTCTACCCATTGGATCCAATCTTGATAATTGTCATCTTTTGTCAATTATCCTTTCAACAATTGTTGATGTTGTTGTTGAAAAATCAAATTTACCATTTAAATTGGGGTTTCCACCTTAATTGGATCATCCAACCCCTAATCCATCAGATCTTCCATAGGCAACGTCTTTTCATGCAAGATCTTATCATGATCATCTTCTGTTACACTTCCAAACTCATTCATGTTAGAGTTAAACTTTTGATCTTCATTTGGATTATTAGGGACAAGTGTTTCCAATTGTGGTTGCTCCATTAATGATAAACCCTAAATTCTTTCCACAATATCTTTGACATGGTGTGAAAGTTTTTGCTCACTTATAGGTTGCAACACATTGACAATAGTTAATGGTAATAGTTTAACTTCCATACTTGGTCCATTCCGCACTTGAATTACTCCTTTTTCCACATCAACCATTGCACCTATCTTCATCAAAAAATCCAAGCCCAAGAGAACATCATAACTATTAATGTCCATAATAAAAAACATTATGTTACATTAAACATTCCCAACCTTCACAAGAATGTCCGTGATTCTACCCAATGCCCTAGTGACAATACTAAATGTGGTTTTGTAGCTCTCATTTCCTGACACCAAATACATAATCCCTAATTCTCAAACAATGGTTGTAGCCATCATTAACATAGATGCAACTATATCTACAAGTCCTTTTATCAAACCGTTGTGCACCTCAACTATTAGATGCACCCTTGTGGTTTCTATTGATGCTTACTCATTTTATGGTGGGTATAATAAAAAATGTAACAATGTGATTTGTTGAGTTTCTTCATCCTTATGCTTTCTAGCTAATTTCACCAAACCTTCAAGATATTCCAACTCATTAGGAACATTTAGAATTGTCTCTAGAACAATAAATGATATCTTGCTTTTCAAAAAGTGGGTAAGTATTTTGGACTCGGTAGTATTTGTTATTTCCCCAATCCTACTTTGTGCTCCTACACCATCCTCAACTAGATCTTCCTCATTTTTATTAATTTCAGGATAAACAATAGGATTTTGGCAACTTGGTACTCTTGTTCTTGAAAACACATTATTCTTCACTCCACATAGTTTGTATAATTTTGTCAATGTGGCCTTCTCATCATTGATTAGTACCTCAAGTAGTTGGTTGACGCGCTCCCAAGTCACGGGGTGAAACACACTTGAGGGTTTCACAAAGTCAAGTTGCGGAAAGTTGAACTTGGTAGCACGCTCCCGGCTTCCAACTCTAGAAAGGGGTAGAGGGTCGAGT
>Ga0116227_10002632_pt1 | contig 40566 bp, 31 predicted proteins | sample S1TSphgellanicum_FD_89693 | JGI IMG/M metagenome (GOLD analysis project Ga0116227, IMG submission 89693) | Host-associated microbial communities from peat moss isolated from Minnesota, USA - S1T2_Fb - Sphagnum magellanicum MG | ecosystem: Host-associated > Plants > Peat moss > Unclassified...
CATTAGCAATGGAGAGTTGTCCAGAACACTGTATCCCAAAACAGAGACAATGTTCTTGTGCCGTACAGTACTCACCCTCCAAATCTCTTGCCTGAATGCTTCATTTAACTCACTGCTGAATCCGTCATAAGAAAGTCTTTTAATTGCCACCTCACACTCACTCCCATTGTGAGCAATTCTAGCCTTGAAGACTGTCCCAGAAGCCCCTGTGCCAATTTGAGAGCTAGGGTCAAAATTCTTGGTTGCATCACGTAGAACTTGGTATGGGAAGGGCACACAATCACTTGTCACACTAACACTGGGAATTGCAGGAGTTGCAATCCCCACATTTGCAAGTGTCATCATTCTTGACGCCATCATGGCTTCCAGGCCTGATAACAATTTCACATATGATGGATGTTGTTCATCAACAGGTTGGCAGACCTCCAAATGATTAGCATCCTCAATTGTATAAATTTTTTTGCCTGCTAACCTTTGAGCTGAAGCATCAGGTACCAAAACCTACACATGAACAACCCAATGTTTCCATGAACCAACCAAAAATCAACTCTGTCAAATTATTTACTGTAAATAGATCTGGTAGATTCAAGACTTGGGTGCTAATGTCCAAACTAAAGAGTAAATTAGGATGATGTCTTTCACATATGCTTGTTCAGATTGTTACCACCCAATGGAGCAAAGAAATGCCATCCTTGGACTGCATCAAGTAAATAGTCTAACCATGATTGGGTCCATGATCAATACATGTATAATATCAATGAAATTGCAGAAAAACATCCACAAAAGCACTAGGAAGGTAACTTTTGCATCAGTTCCAGAAATCCAAAACAAACATGACAAGAATGAGTGAGGTCATAACCTTGTGAATGTGTCACAAAGTATTAGACCTTAACATTCATCATCAATGGCAGGACCAACGGTCATTACTTTGTCAGCTGCAGAAAGTGGGTGTACATAGCATAAGATAGACTGCTCAAAGCTTCTGTTACATTTCCAGAAGCAACAGGAAGATTACATCATGATGTGTAGTAGCACTCAAGAGGAATAGATAATAAAATAGCCAATGTCCTCAACAAGCTGGTGAAGGTAAGCTTCAGTTCATTTTCACTTGCCCTGGTAGATGCAAGCATCTGATCCTAAATCTAAGCCTAAGACATCAAGAGGGAAGTAGACCTACAAAGCAGCTAGTGGGTTGGGGCCTCTTTGAACCCTAAACATTACACTTAAGCACACCAAGAGAGGCACAGCAGTAATATTACCCTTGTACCACATCAAGCACAAGCCTTAACTATAACAAGGAAGCATTTTATTTCTTAAGTGCTCATTTAGGGCAGAAAAAACTACTCATGAAATAAAAGTAAAGAAAGAACACTCATCTAAGTCTTTCATCATTTAGTAACTTCAATTGAAGCAAAAGGATTGATGAAGTCATCAATCAAAGTGTTGTTAGTGTAGATAAGATGCATTTAGTTGTGAAATTGTACCTCTTGCCCCATTGGACGACCTTCCACAATTGCCACGATCATTGTGTCCTCTTTAATTGAACATCTGAAGTCACAATTAAGTTGCTCCATCTGCTGATTGAATTCGTGAAAGGAAATCCCTGATCCCAGTGACAGATTCAAGAATGACCTTGAGGTTTGCACATTCTTGCAAATTTTCGTATATTTTGCAAAATCTTCTGATGACCCAGAGTGTGGCACAGCATAAAACACAATGCCTTGTAAATTCTCTTGGAATGCTTTGCAATTCTCTGGGAATGCTTTGCAATTCTCTGGTATGGAAGTTTGTCCCCTGGCAACCTTGTCAACCTCAGCCAAAAAGTATTTTATCACCAAACCTCCAATGCCACAGCCAACTAGCGCTATCGTTTGTGGATGTGTGAGGTGCCACCTTGCACTATTATACACAAACCAACCCAAAGGTTGTGCAAGTTAATCTCCTCAATGAAACATTTATATGACTAGTTTCAAGTTTGCACACATTTTATGGAAGTGAATAAGAGTCAGAATACATTGGTACTCCTCAAACTTTCCAAGTGGTCCTTCCTCTTAGGTCTTTGAGAAGGCTATGTCAGAGGCCAATTATCTCCCGCAAGTAGCAACAGAAGACCCAATCAAACCAAGTAGGGCAGCCAGGCATGGTCTCATGGTTATTTAATGGCCTCCAAGTCCAACCCTTCAGGCAATGCTTGACAAAGCTATGGAACTTGGCAGCAAAACTGCTTAACGAAAGGACAACCTCAAGAAGTTCATGGTTCTGGAAGAATCTGCCATACATGATCTCTCATGCACCACACTTCCAAGAGTTTTATGTGGACTTTTGCACAATTTCAAGAATTTTCTGCAGACTTTCTGCTTGAGAAAGCCATGCTGTCAAGGTGTTTCTCCAGTTTAGATTCCTCAAGCTACTGCCCTCAAGGCCCAGGGAACTTGTATGAAGGAAGAAGTAGCAGACATCAGGGCCTTCTCCTATTCACACATGGTTCAATGGGTGCAAGTGGCAGTCCTCACAAGTATTACCTAGTTCATTCGAGAGTGCGATGTGGGAATCTGAGGACACAATTATGACTGAAGCACAAACCAAGATGCGAGGCGAAAACCATTAGAGGGAGCATAAGAACAATGGACTCCAACCACACTACAAAAAAGTAAATCAGAGGCAGCCAAAGCAGAGCATAACACCTGTTGGGCAGGATTTCCACCAGATGCGATACAATATTCTCCATTTTATCACAGAAGGAACCAGGACCGCCAAGATATGATACAGACAGCACCAACATGCCTCTTCTCAAACCCCATTTCTCTACAGCTTTTGGCAGCCAGTCTCGCGGCCAACACACCTCGGGATCTCCACGCTGGATCCATGTGTTCTTCCAACCTGATGGTTCATTGGTTGAACCACAGAAGAAGATAATCGTCAAGTCCTGGTTGTGTTCCCCGCGAGTCCGTGGAGGCGGATGCAGCTGACGCACCATAAGTCGACCCTGAACGAACAGTATTTGAATCCATCCGGACGTGAGTCCATAGGCAAAGCAAGAAAAACAAGAATCAGACAGATGCTTGTCTAAGGAAGTGTTTCTCTTTCTAACACCTAGAGCTAATGATATTGGGATGATCTGCTCTGTTATCCTCTTGCCTTTGCCTCAGTGTTAGGGGAATGAGCAACTTTGGAGCTCGTTGATTCTCCGCTATAGAGCCGCAACCATGGTTACTGGCAATTGCAATCCCATGAGAACTTGTAAAAGAGTCGCAAAGTGTTAGCAAGAAGAATAAGGAGAATGCCAGTTTCTGCCAACGAGACCTTCCTATTTCAACCCTGATCCCTCGCCCTGCTGTCATCTCCTTCTACAAGTGTGAAGTCAGCTTACTGCGTACGTCGATCTAAGAGGGTAGTCCAAAAAAGCGGCTTCAAGGTTTTCCTCTGCAAGTTCAAGCTACGGAGAACCAAGAAGAAACTACCTCGTAACAGCATCCAATGATAAGAACACTTACCCGACTGAACTTCCTGAACTCCGTGAACTCCATTGAAAATTTTGAAGCCGACTGGTTTTCCATCTAAGGAATACTAGCGAACCGGAAGGCTGTAAGACCACAACCCGCTGCCAAGTCGGTGGCTCGGATCACGGTATCTCCCACCTCAAGCTCCGAAGTCCAGTTGTCAAAGAAGAAGAACTGATTCACAGCGCTCAGAAATGCGTGGGGACTTTCTACATGCGACGGAAAAAAATAATTAAAAGAAGGCTGCTTTTGGGCGTTTGATGGAAACGTTTGTCGGTAAGGCCAGAACAGCGAAGCGGCAGTCCTACGAAGTCTACACAATAATAGGGCAATAATGTAGTAAGACTTAATGAAAGCGCGTTACCTACAATTCGTAAACAAGACTTCCCTTTCGAAGGACGCTAAATACCCCTTAACGAGCTCTGTCCGGCGCTGGTTTCGGGCCTGACAGTGCAGCCCTGCGCAGAACTGCGTTGTTCTGCCGCAGGGTTTCTAAATTTTAGCCCTTTTTGACTTTGTGTTTGCAATAAATCTAAAAAATAAATTCGCCTCCTCAGTGCCTGATATACCAGTCGTTGGCCCTCCGTTTCCTGCAGGGGAGGTCTCGGGTTACAACCCCTGCGCCGTGATGCAACACGTTCGCGCAGAACATTGACTACGAAGAACATGCCCAGAATTTTTTTCACTTTTTTTAAGAACTGAAGAACATTGAAAACCGGGTTGCATGGTTTCTTGCAGAACTGTGAAAGGCCAAAAAGGATGTGCAAAAAGACAAGCGAGTGACCCACCAGTGCACCGATCCAGTTTTCACTGCCATGCGGTTGGGCGAACCTCAACCCGACCCAACGAGGGTTGTTTTTTTTTTCTTCCTCATCTTTGTTGCCCCTTGTTTTTTTTGTTTTTTGTTTTCTCATCTCTGCTCCCCCTATTCTATGCGAGGCACTAAATACCCCCTAACTAGCTCTGTCCAGCGTTGTTTCAGCGTCAGTGCCCCACCACCTAACCCCACTTTCATGTCCAAAACAGGCCTCACCACTGGACCCATCCTTTCAACCTCCATGTCATCCAGTGACCCCAACTTCACCTTCTCCATGTCATCAAATAGACTCGCCAGTTTTCATCCTTCATCTACCCCTACAAAACATTGTTGACACTCATTTCATGTTGGTCATTGAACCTTGTTTTGTCGATCGTCGTTGATTGTAACACCATCAACATGATCTACAACATATTTGCATTTTTCAACAAGGTATGTGTTTTGCAAGAAATGGTGCTCGTAGATCATGTTTGAAATTTTTCTTCTTTTAGATGTAGAAGGATAAGCTCCATGTTTGCGTCTAAAGCAAAAAATGAAGGTTTAGGGTTTAGGGTTGAGTTCCAACATTTTTGTCATGTACTTCGGTATTGCAAATGTTGCATTGATTAATGAAGTGACAAGTTTAACAAATTCAATATTGAAGCACACAACGATCTTATGTTGCATTTATTTGTGGTGCATTATCAAGTTAGGCCAATCATGGAAGGAGCTCTTCTTGGAGAGAACACATAGTTAACAATTGGAAATTTTGTTGAACAACACAACTTAACACCTTCCAAAAGCACTATGGACTTTGCACAAATTGAGCCAAATATCACACTTGTGGACAACACCCACACCATTGAGTCCATTGCATTGGAAACTAAAGACATCCTAAAGCTTGACGACCTTGAAATCATGGTGATGGCAACAAACAAAGAAGGAGAGCGCAGGTGTTTGCTTCAAAACATTTTGTTGATAATTGCTCAAGAAAACCACTACATGATTTGCCTCCTTGGTCAACAAAATTACATTGATATTGTAAAGTTGGCAGTAACAAGATGGCTAGAAGGGGTGAGTTTCCCATTTCATTTTTTTTTTTCCCTTCTCATTGTGTGTGTTGGAATGTAGTCATTTGGAATTGTTGTTTCATTGGTGGGGAAATCCAAGTACATAATATATTAAAAAACCCTTATTCACCAACAATCCATCTAGAATTTGGAAATATTGAGTGACAAAAGTCAATGGGTGCTTGATTCTTCTCTTGTTTAATATGTGTTTTTGCTGTCCTTTTTGTGTAAGTTGTGTTGTAAGTTGTTGATTGCCATGTCCAAAATACGTGTGGTTGCAATTTGATAAACAATTTAATCACATTAGCTGAGAGAGGAATCTTGCCTTTTCTCATGCAAGGAATCATGTTCAAATGTTTGTGCATGTTAAGTCTTTGTTTTTATATGTATTTCAATTTATTTTGCCACTACCTCTAGTCCCTCTAATCAACTAAGGTTGAGGAGAAGGAACAAGGTTATTATTAACATTAGGTTTGTGTTCCACATAATCCCTTTCAAATCCTATAAAGTACTTATTTTCCTCCCCCTTGTCTACACTTCCCATTGTAATTGAATCTTGCGCACTTCTTGTTGCAACTGAATCTTGTGTCATTGCAACAATGATGTGAATATTGATCCAATGTCCTTTCAAACTAGTAATTGTAGTAGATGTTGTTATTGTAGTCGTAGTCTAATGTGCCCACGATCCTTTTAATCGATAATGAGGAGCTAATCCCTTCAAGAAAAGACAAAAAAGTGCATGCAGAATACAACCTAGTTGTTTGATTAGTGTGAGACTAAAGTGGTTACATGTTATGATGGAGTTCAATTAGGATGTCCAAGATAGTGGAAGATAACCAAACACATCATGTACTAGCTCTCAAGCTGTGTGAGCCACAAAAGAATTGTAAATCTTAAGAAATTAAAACAAAAAGTTTGGAAATACATTTTAGTAGTTTTATGGGTATTGAGATGTGTTGTACTTGTGTTGAGATTTGTGTCTCATTGCTTCTTTTTTCAATATCATGTTGTTGCAACTGTGGCTAATCTAGAAAAGTTAGCCCATTTTTAGTTTATGCACTAAAGAATCCAACAAAACATGTGGATGAGATATTATGTGTCAGGGTCTAATGTCACCTATGAAACACAATATTACCATGTCCAAAATATGTATAAATCTTCAAATGTCATGAGCCAAACAAACTGTTTGTTGTTGGAAACCAACCTACGTGTAATATGATCTAACAAAATTTCATGTAGACAAGATTGCCATGTCCAAAAATTTGTCCAACACAATAATGTCCAAAAGTTGATTTTTGTTATCTCCTAGAGAACCAAGTGTAGATGTGATGGTTATTTTGCTGAATTATGCCTTGAGGTATTGTGTGTGTTGTTGTATCTAAATGCATGGTTGTTGATGTAATGGGAAATGACAACTAGTGATCTTGCCATTGCAAGTATTTGGAGGTCCGTAAAGGAACAATGGGATTTACAAGTCCACAATGTAACAGAATAAACATCATTGTGTCACCTTATACCTTGAAGACAAGTATGAGCAATCGGTTTTGAAAGCATATTTTGACATTTGACACGTTAATGTGCTCATAGGTAATAGGCCATCATTTGAAAGCAAGTTCTATGGCAATATTTTCAAATATATAATGATGAATTTGTGTTCTAATTACATGGGCAATGGATTGCTCAAAATGTTTCCAATGATGACAAAATCTAAGCTTAAGGAGCTTAATAAGTTAAGGGAGAAGTTTGGGAAAACATTCCCAAACTGAGGCAAACAAACAATTGATGATGTGGTAAAGTAGACCACAAAAGGGCTACACCGCCAAAATTATATAAACAACCATCTAATATGTTGCCTCCAAGACCCATACATCCAAAGGAATTGAATGTATGTCAATTAAATAGCAATGAAGACTTTTCTTCAGGTCGTAATGTGAAAGTAGGTACAATTTTTCATCTCTCCTGCATTTTATTTCATGCTTGGAAATTGACATTTACAATGGCAACTATTAGCATGTTTCTTTTTTTTAAAATCTCATGTTGGAGATTTCTAGGTTTTGTTGTAAACAATCAAGGAACTAAAAGTAATCATTAGAACATGCAAAACCCAATAGTAAATAGTCTATTAAGCAAAACAAAATACACCCCCCCCCCCCAAGTCATTATTCCCATTTAAGTTTATGCCACCGAGGAATACAATTCCTTTCACTAAAGCTAATATAAATGCAAAAACAACAGCAATTATAGAAAGTTTCATAGTTGAGAGCTCTTGTGAACTACCTCCTCCATCGGAAAAAATGAAAATCAATGGACTTTATGTTCTTCTATCAAAAATAGACATTGTGATGGATAGGAAGATCTTGGAAAAGCTTGAAAAGACTATGGCACTTTTGATGAAAATGGAAACAGAACTTGCTTTGGGCAACATGCTAGTTTCTACATTTATTTAATGGTACCTTTATTCGCCTATAAATGTTATAGGGTTTGCAATATTTTATTTATTTTTGGTTCTTGTTTTTAGACAATGATTTCTTACCTTTTTCCTTTTTCCATGCAAATTGGTGGAGGGATTGAAAGGACAAGCCACATTAGTGACATGTCAAGGCCACTAAAGAGAAGGCAAAATGAGGTTGGTCACCATTATACCATTTGTTGAAACAATTTCCTTTACAAGTTGAATTCAATGCCTTTAAGAGCACATTCAAGACGAGCTATAGAACATCATGTTAGAAATGGATAAGGAATCGCATCCATTGTCACTTAACATGGAATGCCTTCACATCATTGAAGCATTCAAGTTATTTTGTAGAAGCAGTTTTGGAAGACTATATCCACTTGCTCATGCAAATACAAGGTTGATTCATCGCAACATCCTTCATCACTATCAAGATTAAGACCATTCTGTTAGATTGACCATAGCAGTCCAAAACATTTTGGACTATAGATTTGTATGGTTTCCAAAACTATAACAGTGCATTGAAGACGTTAAACAATGTCGCCAAGACTTGATGGGCCTTCTTAGATTTGATCTTTAGCAACCAAAGTTAATTGTTGAAAAGATTTTAGGGTTCATGTCGAAAATTGTTCACAAAACAATCTCAAACATGCAAAAAATGGGAATGATGTGAAAGTTACAAGTTATGTGGTGTGCTTCCACAATTGGCCATGATGACAAAACTCATTAGGAACAAGTATTTGATTTAATTGGTTGCCATCCTAGTTGATAATATCTCACTATTTTAATAAAAAGTAACATTATAAGGTCCCCTTGCATTATAGAAACCTAGCCCTTGAACTTGATGCCTTCAGGTGGTTTCCGAAGCTTTGCTTATTTGGGAAGATATAGACATTGGTTGGGTCTTCCCTAGGAAGCTTTCCCTTGCAGTCGCTACCACAAAATGTGGGTGTAATTCACTAGTCCCCATTCATTAGACTAGTGAATTCACTGCTTCTTCACTGGTCTCCATTCACTACAACCAATGAATTCACTCAAAATCTAGCGAAATCATTTGGTGTACAGGGACACCTTTTGTTGTAGTGAGTTAATGGAACTTCATGCGAACCTTCAACTAATAGCTTTCCAGGAAGGAAGGAATTTCCTTCAACACTTGTGGGTCATCTACATGCATGATAATGATAGCCCCTCTACCATACAGAAACCTATCTGTAAAAAACACAATGAATTTGATAAAATTATCCACTTGCCTATTTTAAGGAGGAATGAGGGATAGTGGTTGAAAGACGTGCATAATCAAGAGATTAGATGGTACATCTACTATAACAAGGTTGACCTTCTTCTCAAAAGATATTTAAAAATACAAGCATTTACAAGATGGATTAAACAAATTAATCCATTCAGGATCAATTCAATTAACATCAAAAAAAGAAATAAAGTTGTATAGATAGTTGATGTAAGCTATTGGCATTCAAATTTTGGTGCAAAATGTTAAATCCCAAAACCTCTTGGGATCCAACTTTTGGCACTAAAAATTGAAGACCAAGAGCATTGGGCTCCCGATCTTCAACTTTCGGCAGTGAAAGTTGAAGACCCAAAGCATTGTGCTCCCAATCCTCAATTTTTTGTGCTCAATTTTCAAAATATTTTGAAGGAATACTTTTTGAATGACCATTTGTGTTGATGGCTAGTGGCAAATTGAACAATGCCCACTCAGTTCTGCAATTTGATGTTCTATGCTCTAAAAAACCTTGGGGATTAAATGCAAAGAAAATATCAACCTTTGCAAATATGTAAATGGAACTCTTACTCCATGTTATATGGGTATAATTTCATATCAAATCACTAGAACACCATATGCACCAGTTTTTTCTTGATGATTTTGAGCCATTGTGTTAGTGGGATAACACAAAAATATACAGTTGTTAGACCTTTAGTTCCAACTATATGGCTCATCCAAAAAGGTACCGATTTAACTCAAAAGGAGGTAATAACTCTAAAAGAAGTGGGGTTTTCCTTTGACCGCAGTCATGTTCGAAGTTTATTTAATTCCCAATTATTTAGTCCAAGCAGTTTGCATGTGCTTGTTATGAGTGTTCACAACATTGTGCGGTTAGCCAATGCAAGTTGTTAGCCCACAACTCATGGTGGCAAGAAGGTGAGATGATATTCCGTCTTCAAAATAACACAACAACACACCAACAATTAAGAGGCTGGCATCGTACTTACCCAATGCATTGTTTTCCCCCTTGTCGATGTCCCTTCACTTAGGTATGGATGAATTTACAGTATTTTTCAGATGACCAAAGATACAAAGTGACTATTGGAAATTTCCCTAGATGTTCATGTGTTTATTTTGTCAAAATGTTAGCAGGTTCTTTGGGTGCTTGTGGGGTGTATGTGCATTGTAAACATGTGTATCATGTCTTGCAAACAATCATGTTCTATGGGTTCACAGAAGAGTTCATTCATCACTACACATGGAGTTGGGATGAAGTCTAGCCTTTATTGAAACACTCCAAAGTTTTTGAACTCTTGTGATAGTACATCAAAATTTCATTCATAAACCTCTTTGTAACTAGTTGGACTATGTAGTAAGTTTAAATACTAGTTTCAACCCATTCATTATTTTGAGGCATGATGCATTGGCAACTCAAGCCACATTAGTGGAAGCATTAATGTAGACTATATAAAGTTTCGAAGATAATTTTACAAAGTGGGTCAATGACTTGCAAAAAACAACATGAGGGCATTAAATCAACTTCTGTAGTATTTAGGAGGTGTTATAGCTTGAAAAAGTGGCAAAACTCAAAAGCACGTACATTATGTTTCAAAGTCCTCAAACATTTATTAGTCTACATCATGTCCCTGTCTTTAAGTGCCTCTGGCATTTGTTGTACTTTGTTATCCATTTAACCATGGGATATATGGCTTTTCATTATGTTTTTATAGACCGATTCAAAGTAGCAAACATGTATACAACAACATTTGTTTATGTAATATTCCAATTTTTTCCTTGAATTGTATATAGGTTTCATACATCCTTCACTAATTTTATAACATTTAGCATATGTGTTTCATAGACATGGAAATACACATGTTTGCCCTTGACTTCAACTATGAATTAGGTGATAAGGTATTACATTTTCTAAAAACATGATGTACTCTAGTAGAAATGCAAACCAACTAGTTGTTCTAGCAACAAGTCTATAAATAAGTTTAGTATTAGTGAACTTTCTTGAGCAAGTAATCGCTACAAAAAGTACCAAAGTAATACAAACATCATGAATTAGAAAACATCATTGTAGTACAGTGGTCTATGTGTTTTAGATGGACAAACTAAGTTCCATAATTGTAGACTTAAAATAATTTTAAGCTATTGATGGGAGTATATGTTGAGAACTTGATGCATAATAATCCAAAGGTTGAAAAAGGAGGCATAGATTCTTTGTTGGGGCACCTTATATAGATAATCACTAGCAAATGCACATTTGTCACCAATAGATGCATGTTAAGGTTTAAACAATTGATATTTGTTGCTAACTAAATAGATTTTTACAATCACGAACATCCAACTACATGTGAATAAACTTAGTTGTTTTGTTTTTTAAATCATGAGAATTAACACCTCTAGGTTCAAGCACACCTTTATGCCTTTTAAAACTATTATCACCAAGATTCATTGGGAATAAATGTTAGTCATTCGGATGCTCCAACCTAGCCAAACCTCATGCAAGCATGTCCTGTTGTTTGCCTCTAATAGCTTTCAACCAAAAGAACAAATTTTGTTGCAAGGTTGGAATTTCTATTGCTATGTTTAGTATTTCATGCCACACTAGCTTAATCAAATTGTTGATGTTGTTTGTCTGTTAAAGATCATAATGTTTTGTATCCTAAGAGGTGGGGAAGTCGTTGATCTATGGAAGGTTGTGTTACTCCTTAGGAAATGGGTCTTGAAAAGTTGGCAAGTCTAATATTAGGGATCCCCTTTGCACCCCATGAAAAGTAATTTTCTTGAACAATCACACCATTAAGAATGGTTGGATGGAACATCTTGTAAATTTTTATAACATGCTTACAAATAATCCCTTGTGCTGCAAGTGGGTACTCACATTGGGGCCATTCAGAACCCGGGGCATGCACGGTCCACACCTTGGGTGGATGATTACAAGACATCATGAAAGTAATGTCATCCCCATCTGGGTATAACAAAACATTGGTGGACAGGATGTCACGAGGGCTTGAAGCACAACACTCATGACAATGCCTTCACATTTTTTGTTCATAATGTACCCAAAAATCTTACACTGGACACCATACTAGTAATGAGTAAGGACATCATTGAATAGGTGGTAAATGAGCCAATTCATTTGATGCCTTATAAGTTTTTCTCGTGAAGAATACAAAACCCTTTTAATGTTGCTCATTGCAAAATTTGTGTCCTACCTTATGTGTGGTATATTGCGGTTTCCAACACACCACATTCTCACCTTTTGTAACCAATGTTCTTTAAGGTATTGAATGAAAAGCTTTGCATTGGGAAAATTTGTTGTAACCATTTCAATTTCTTGTTATGCCCAAAAAATAAGGTTAACATCAATGGGACATCCTTGAGAATACATAATCCTCGCAAGCACTAATAGGACATTGGATATTTCTTGTGGATTTATAATCTTCATGACGACATTTTCAACCCATGTTTTCTAGACATGCCACAAGCACAATAAAACTTGGGCATTTGGCTAAACATTTTTATGTTGAAATAACAAAAAAAAATAACAAAAACAACATGAGATATTGAACATGAAAGCAGATCTACAAGTTTCTACAACATTCCTAAGAACATTTTATCTTGTGCAATGGTGGGAAGATATGAAACAACTCCCTAAGATTATAATGGTCATATACAGATAGTTCTACAGGGAAACAAAGTGACATTTATAATGAATGGAGATGATATGCAAACATTAATAATATTTTGGAAAAGGATGCCCCAAACAATAATGAAATGGATGGAGTAAGATATAAACATCCATGTACATCATTGAACAATGACTATGTGTTGAAAGGTAGGAAAGTGACATTTCATACTTCAAAACATTGATTTATGCTTGTGCATTGTCCATAATGATAGTGTTTTGCATCCAGCCACTAGGCATTTGTCGTGATAATGTTCTCAATACAAGGTCTAGGTCACACTTTCGAATTTTCTCAATTACTATGAATGTAATTGGCATTCCATTTTGCCATTCATCGAACACCATCATGGTGTACAAAGGGTATTAGACAAACATAGAAAACATCTTCAAATTAATTAGTATGAATGCACATTTGTATTCCATGAAAATGAAATTTGTGTTATAGAAAGACAATGTGTTGGAACCAAGAAAATGGAGGATGATGACAACCTTAGTTTGATTCATTCCAAATGTAGCATCAAATGAAAGGCAACTCGCATGTCCAAATTTTGCCATCATTTCTGATTGCCAAGTGGTTTGAATCCCTAATGTGAAAGGGGTTTCATCCTACTATAGTAAATTGAGATCCAAAGGGGCATGTTAAAAATAAAAGAACACTAATTCCAAGTTTTTTAGAACCCACATTCTCACATTAATTGGGTCCTTAAGATGTTTTGCCATAATTTGTCAGCCCTTTGTTGGCAAGGTTTTTAACATCTGATGGTAGGACAAATGTGTCATTGGTGATAGGCTCATTTTGTAGTGCTTATTCCTTGACATATGATTTATGATGTGTCATGACTTGAACAGGGGACAACCTTTGTTTTATAAGTTGCATGAGGTGTGCTTTCATGGCATTAGATATTTGTGAACCCAACGCATGTTGGTAAACAATCACAAATGTCCCATGGCAAACCACTCCTTTGTTTGTATGTTCCGCATGGAGGTAGATCAATTGACATAAGATGTGGTTCAGATATGGTTGTTTTGTAATGAAAGACTTTTGACACCCACACTTAATTGACATCCCAAACATCATCTTCCCTATCCTTGTGTTATGCCTTAACAACCGGGTGGATTCAAGGATCTCCATCAATGATTTCTTTCCCTCTCTTCTCCTGGATGCATCATTGACCTTCCTTAACTTCCATTTTTGTTGCCTAGATAGTAGAAGCTTCTACATGTCCTCTTGAAGAACATGGGTTCTATCTTTTAGTTTGAAGTTACAATAAAACCTACAAACATAACAACAGTTATGGAGTGATAATTGCCTTAGACATTTTTCAAATTATAAAATTGTCATAAAATTCATCATATTGTGGTATTTAGATAAAAAATTAAATAGAAATGTATAAAATGACTCAATACATTGAGCATCCATAAAATGATAACATTGGAGTGAAATGGATGAACTGTGCATTTTATAATTTGCACCTATAAACAAGAGTAGCATAATTTGCTCTTGGGTGTGTCAATGTGAATTGGGCAAATGACCTAATATGGTCTTTTGTTCTTGTAAACTTGCAAAGGAAATCTAGATTGTTTGCTCCCCTTCAACAAAATCTTCTAGTTGACTCCATGGTATCACTATAATTTTAGGTTCCCTATACAAACTATGAAAACAAACTTGATTGACCAAAAATATGGCCATTTGTGAGATGTGGCAACTACATGAAATCATTTTTTTCAAAAGGTCCAAAAGGAGGATCTTGAAATGTGGCCTTCAATTTATGGAAAAGGTCCCTTTTCCTTGAAGGAACAACATATTTTTGGACATCTTTTGTGATTGTTGGATCATCCACTAATACATTGTACTCTAGGCTTGACATTATTTCGAGGATCCCAAGACCATCCAAGTTAACAATGGAATTTGGGCTTGCCATGGATTAAATTCAAACCAAAACCTCTAATGAATGTGGGTATCATAAAATAAAATTGATACATGTTTGAATTACATAACCTTTAATTGGAAATGTGGTGTGCATATGGTATTATTGTTTGCAATTTTCATGCAAGTTGCATGGAAAAAAAAACATCGTCTACACATTGAAATTTGAACAATAGAAGGAAGGTTCTTCTAAAAGAGGTAATTTGAATTCTAACAAATGGTTTGTAGAGGGAAATGTAACAAAAAACAATTACAATGTTAAAAATTTAGGGACAAATGTAGCTCAAATTACATTCACATTGTAAGCAACTAATCAACAATGGTTTCTTGTACTTCATTCTTAACTATTTTGAATATATAGATTTGCTTGGAGCTTATATGTACACAAGATGACAATAGATGTGAAAAATAAATGTCTTTGTAAAACACATTGACCTTTCCCAGAGCTTAGATATGTTGATTGGGTGCAAGCAAGATATTTTGTACATACTTGTTACCTTGTTTTCTACTTGAAAACATGAAAAAAAAAACTTCAAACTTTTAACTTTTTTTTAGCATTTCAAAACAAATGATTTTTATTTATTTTTTCACGGGCATTTCTAGCCTCTCTCTAGCTTCTAAAAGCAATTTGCGTCATATGATTTGGACTTGAAAAAGTACCCCAAAAGTATCCCCCATTTTTTAGGGGTTGGGGATGATTTTAATTATGAAAACAAACTTGATTGACCAAAAATATATATATTAGAATGTTCACCACATCAATATTGAGGTGCTTGAAAAAAAAACCAAATACTTGTAAAAGCATTTCACCTACTTTTAAGTACTTGAACTTTATTTTTCAAACTACCACAAATTTTAGGTCCAATTCAAGTACTTGCAAATAGTTTTAAAAGACATGATTATAACAATTTAACTTTTGAAGTCCATGCAAACAAGAGTTAAGAAATAATGTACCCATAAAACATATATTATCCCCATAAAATCATCTACTTGTTAGTCCTTTTCTTTAGGGACCCTAATATTTTGTTGCTTACAATATTTTTTGTGTATACTTTACCATGCTTTCACTCAACCCTAATCAATGAACTATGAAGCAATACATGGAAATATGACAATTTTGACCAAAATGTAATAGATCTTATATAACACATTAAACTTTTGTAGGTACATGGCAAGAGACAACTTCCAAAGAAAATTTTTGGACCTTCCAAAACACCTAGAACTTTTGCAAAGCTCAAAAACATCGACCTAAATTTTGTTTAGACTAAAAGAACACATTATAATCTTGCAATGCTAAAAAATAACGAATACAAATGTGTTAAGAGTGAAGCTATTCATGGAGGAATAAACCTCAAATGCGCTAAAAAATAGTAAAAAGCTAGTGGTGTAAAGGGCTACTTCAATTTGTGGTGTTTGGTGTGCCATGAAGCTTATCTATCTACATCTAAAATTAAATAGATTTCAAACACCATTTTTTGCTTTAGATTACAAAGGTTCTTGCTTGTGGGATGCAAACATGGAATTTATCCTTCTACATCTAAAACAAGGAAAATTTCAAACATGATTTGTGAGTGCCATTTCTTACAGAATACATACTTTGTTGCAAAGCACAGATCATGTTAATGGCGTTGCAATTGACAAGATCGATGAAGTGAGGTTCAACAATGAATGTGAAATGAATGTCAACAGTGGTTTGCATGGGTCGATAGAGGATGAAAATTGGTGGGCCCATTTAATGACATGGAGAAGGTGAAGGTGGGGTCAAATGGTGGGGCTTGCTTTGGACATGGAAGGTGTGAAAGTGGTCACGTGGTGGGGCATGGACATTGAAACAATGCCAAATAGAGTTCGTTAAGGGGTATTTAGTGCCTCGCCTAATCTATTATCTAACAACCTACCATCATCACCTACCTACTTCCTATTGGCGTTCCTATCCTCCTTTCCCCTCTCCTCCATCTTTTGTTTTCAAACCTCCACACCACCATCATCAAGTTCAAAGTAAATTTTCATTATTATTATTATTATTATTATTATTATTCCATCCATGTTTTTTATGGGCACCATAGGGATGGTAGACACATTGGTTTTTTTTGTAATTGGGAAAAAGAAAATAAATAAATAAATTGTCATCATCACATTATTCGCTTGACCAATGCAACAATGGTAGTTGCATTACCATCCTTCTTTGTTTTTTCTAATATTCTTGAAGTTTAATGATGGCAAGTAAGCAACACAACAATGGTAGTCGCAGTGCTATCGGTGCTTTGTTATTTTTTAAGTTGTTGGCAAGAAAGCAACAAGGGTAGCATAACAATGGTACTACAACTACCATCATTTTTATTAAAAAAATTGTGATAACAATGAAGCAATGACAACCACAATATCAATTCTTTTTTTAAGTTACTTGATAGTAACAAAATTACCCTCATTTTCCTCTTGTCCAAGTTACAAGTAAATAACACAATTTCATTTCATTCATAGAATAATTTCTCTATTTGCACATATTATTTTTGGGCTGAATCTTTGTCATTTAAAAAAAAAAAACATGCATTGAGTTTAGTGTTTAGAATTAGGATTAGGGTTTAAATTTTTATGATCCATCTCTAAAATTGCAAATTTAAGGTGTTTTTGCATACCTTTATTTTTTTTTGGAATAGGATGTTACTTTGCAAGAAGTTGAAACAATGTGAAGGTGTTCCATTTATTGAAGAATCACACATTCCATTAATCAAAGAAGTAATTGTTGAAGCTACGAATGGGTCAATTACAATTTTCGCAAAGGAGCCAATGAAGGTTGCAACAAATGAGGCAATATTGTTTTTGATAAAAGGAACAACCAAATAGAAATGAATCTTGTCGGGCAAGTGAACAAGATCATTAAATGCAATTAAATTCTCGTACAATATTGGAACATACTATGATATATGAGCACGTGCAATTGGTTGTAATTTTCATCCCTCCCCTAGGTGACCACCAAAGCTATATTTATGTTAATTCCATGTTCCATCGTTCCTTTTCATGTGAACTTTGAAGGGCAAATGGAGATTTTTTTTACCCAAATTTAGGTTACAATACCTAAATGGTTTGGATTTTTTTAATAAATTTTGTTGTGATAGTACCCTCATGCACCCATATTTAAGCTAGGCATTAATATGCATGCAATACCTTATTTTATTATGGAGATACCATCCCCCTTTTTGGTATTATTTTCATCATTTTTGAAAATATAATCACCTTTTATGGAAAACCCTCATCTTGGGGTTTTTTTTTTTTTTTTGGCTCTATCAAAGCCAAATGGGCTATTTGAGGTTGCCAAGGAGGGGCTTGTATGGGCCAAAATTGGGGACAAATTTTGCAAGGTTAACACATGCAACGTTTCCTATGCAACCAAGTGGTTGTTTTGAAGACATTTGGACCACAAGCATCTTGTCATGGAATACATGGTGTTGGCATGCTGGGGTGGACCAATTTTGATGTCATGGGAGTACTTTTTGCAGTGGGTGTGATTGTAAGTATTATATCTTATTAGATATGTTGGGTTTGGTTAATAGGGACTCATTTTCAAATAATATATTTTAATATTTACATGGTGCAATTTTTTTTAATGTAAAAAACATAAAATCCCAAGAGCTATGGACTTTTGAAACTTAAAAATGGGGGTGTAATGCCGACTACAATTAGGCTAATGGACTTTAATTCGGTTCAATGATGGATCTAGAATTTGTTTAAGGAATTAGTTTCAAGGTGGAAATGTATTAATAAAAACAATGGAAAAGAGTTTTGCATCATTTGAATTGGAAGTATTACCCTATGGATTTTTGACTACTAAAAAAACACACCCTATTTTTAAAAGTCTGTAGCATTTTTAAAAAAAAGGTGTTTTGAGTTTTTCTTTTAGACTTATATAAATCACTAGCCCCTATAATGCACAAATCACATATGGAATTTTTTTGCTAAGAATTAATAGATATCATTTTGTCATCATCATGAGGTGTCAACATTGTGCACACTATGAGGCTTACAAAATGGACTTTGGGCCAAGTTTTTTTTTTGCCAAGTTTTGGTCCACCCAACCATGCCAAGACCCTACAACAAGTCTTTGGCACAATGCACCAAATGTCAAAACCATGCATCCATGAATGTTCATGTCTTGAGTAGCCCTTTGGCCAAGCTTCGATACAATAATCATAAGATGATTCACTAAACAAAACTTGACAAGTCACATGCAAATGGGATTACCTCCAAGCCGATGTGCTACACATTTCTAAGGTTTCAAAACCTATGTTGGTTAGGTTGGTTTCTTCTAACATGTTCAATCTCCTTGGCATTCCTATGTGGGGTATGGGGTCCATCCCCCATGTGATGGCCAAGGTTGAGAGAGATGAAGATCTTGCCAAAATGATTTGAGGGAAAAACGTGGCCTACGTAAAGGCCTATAAAGGTGCTTGAGATATTCAGAACCATGAGACCACTTCCAACAAGAGATGTGGGAGAAGGAGAAATAATTACTCACCCAATACCATGAATAAGATATGATTCATGGTTGGTAAGTTCCAACACATTTAACACCCATTTGATTTTTGCATAGTCCTTGAGATCCACATTCCCAAGAGTCTTAATTGGCATCTATGTTTTCACCTTAAGATCCAAAGCATGATTAGGGAAGGCTTTGTACAAGATGTAGTGAAACTTGTTTTGGCAAATCGTTAGTTGTTCACATGCCACCATGTTCAAAAGGTATAAGATGTTGTAGCATGCTATTGAAGGGCCAATGGCATGTCATCAACCTCATCTAATGAGAGTGATAATGAGAGTACATGGGCTTATTATAGACTACCTAAATGATGATTTTGTCATATCCTAGATCTTTAGCTTTGGCATGATTCATAAGGTTCATTTTTGGACTCCCTTACCTTTTGTATTGTGATGATTACCAACATCCATGTATGTTTTCATGACACTTTTGTTTTTGGTTTAATGTAGTTTTTAGGGATATCGCCCATTGTTATCCAAACTAAATGTATGTAAACTATTGTATATGCATGTAATTTTTTTAAAAAAGAGTTGGAATGTTATGTAAAGAAAACATTGGCCATGCAATAAGGTTGTATTTTGGGAACATTTCATATCTATTTTATATGCAAAGGGTTAGGTAGCACTATCAACATAATTTATGAAAAAAATTGGTGATGATTTCCTATTTGACGAAGGTATTGTAAAATCACTTCAAAATAGTGTTGAAGTTCCATTGAAAACTAGATGCATGCATTTGTGTAATACCATCATTGATGAAACGCATCACCTTTCAACGTATACCCACCAATGAAATACTTTCATAGAGGTGTTGCTTGTGTTTTGAATTTTCATTTCCTTGAGTTTTTAATACATGAGTATTGTGGAGACCTATGCAGTCAATGGTTAAGGTTTATTGCATTACTCACATTGTGTATATTTATATTAATATTTCCAAGTTTTTTCAACATTGAACACACATGTAGGGGTTTAATGTTTAATGGAAAGGAAAACTTGACATATGAAAAGTTGAAGTGTAGATTCAAATACATGTTGAAGTGATTAGTAATCGCAACTATAGGGAACACCACATATAACTTTGTTGACAAGTATAAATGTAAGGCCCTCATCTATGTTTGGGTCCTCTTACTATGGGAATCCACATGTTTCAACATGGTTTCATGCTAATATTTTAACTAAATAATTGAATTCCCCAAGCCATCTTCACCTTGAACTAATTAAGAATATTATTGGGTGCATTAATTCATTGGCTTGTGTCAAATGAATGTTTTGAGTGTCCAATGCAACAATTCAAATTAATGACATCATGTGTTCATAAAGTTGAAGACCCCTCTCCTTGCATTTGGAGGTGATTTCAGCCAAGATGTTTTTACAATTGTTAGGGTTCATTCCATGGGGGCGAATGAACCTTTTTACTCACGAATTTGGACACCATCATATGCATTGGGGCCTTTGTCATCCATGACTATGAACCTACCAATGTCAATGACCCCACCCTCTTCATTTTAGTCCTTGTTACAATCTTCAAATTTGTAAGAACCATCATCAAGTTGCAAATACATTTTATGCACAAACATTACTTTGAAACCACTTCAATTAGTCCCATACCATGTTTTACAATATTCCATGATATGTTCTTTGGTGAAGTTGATACATTTTAGGAAGACAACAACTTGGTGTTTACACAAATTATCATGCAACACCCACCCACATATGGAACATGCACATATTCAATGAAAGGGCCTTGAACTTTGTGATTAACATTGGGATGTCATTGGTTTCACACACATCCAAGCATTATCATCATCCTCACACTCAAAGGTAGGTTGAACCACATTGGTGTGTGGGATCAACAATGCCTTTTCCACCCTTGCCATGATAAGTTGTTCCACTGCCTTGTTTTTTACAAACCCCTACTTCTTCATTTTTACTTTGTGCATATAGTGTTGTGCCACAATTGTAATTAATTTCCACACCAACCAATCAATGTGACACCCCTTAAAACATTTTTTTTCAAAAAAAAAAAAAACTACCACTTTAGGGCCCCATGGTAATTAGATTCTATGTTGGCTTGGGTATCTTGATTCAAGTGTTGTTCATTCAGTGAAGGCCAACCATCCACAACTTTGCATGGAGATGCATGATGCACATGTATAAGGGCTGAGGTGTAATTGGAATAACTATAAAAAGTCAAAACAACTTGTAATACATTTAGTATCCAAAAATGATAACAAATATTTGAAAGTGATGGAGGTATGTACCAAGTTGGCAATAGTGAACCCAAAAGTATTTAGTCCATGGATCACCAAGCTTAAGGGTATTAAAACATTCCACCGCCCTTTTTTTTCACACAACTTGAAAGATTCAATGGTCTCCCAAGGTTGATGGACATGAACATCACTATGTATAAATAGTTGAATATTGCACACATCCAAATCCTTGAATTTTTCCATAGATCGTAAATGTTAGGTTTTCAACACATGTTTAGCACAAAGGAAAATCAAGATAGGATCTCAATTCCACACAACCTTAGAATGCATGCAGAGCTCACATAAAAAAAACATTGTTACAATAGCATATGTAATTGCCAACTTGAACCAAACCTTAAACCTATGAAAAAACAAGGGTGTCAAGACAAAGTACAACTCATTATATTGCTTGTGGTTCCTACTAGTTCCGGGTAATTCCTCAAGCATTTTGGCTAACCATGGCTGAATATTTCCGGGATGTGGCATTATCCATAATGAAACAAAAAAAGTTTAGTACAACATGTTTGATACAAGCTTTGTATATGAAAGAATCAATCACTCCACCAAATCCCCACAAGCTTGTCAGCTTGTGATGATCAAAGGAATTGACAACCTAATCAATGGAAATCAAATGTCATTAACATGAACAAATGGTGTTTCATATCATTGGTGTCAAATGTGGCATCCATATAAATAGCCCCATTGTGACCAAATTGGAACATGGCCTATAATTGTGTGGGCATATAATCCTTATGGTGAAAGGGATTTGGATTTCATTAACCTCATTTGCATCTTGAAAATAAAAAATCTCATTGGGGTGACTATATAGCTATGATAGGATTGAACCACTTAGTTATTATGTAATCACCAACTTCCCTTCTTGTGTTTCTAGTCCAAATAAACAATGTATTATTAGTTTATGAAGCCATCCATGGTTGTGTGCTCCCTCACATTGACCTGTGCCCACCATATGGCCTTGTGTTTGTCATAAATTTGTTTCACATTATACCCCAAACCCAACTAAATCCATATGTTGTCCTTGAAAGTTGATGACATACATGAAGCATACAAAAACACATTAATGGTGGATTTGGGGTTGTTCACACCATGGGTGGGATCCTCACTTTTTTCAGTGTGTGCATGATGATAGAAGGTTATATTAGTAACCTCGGGTTATGGTACAACCTCTTAATTAAAAAGAGGGCCAAACAATTATAATTTATAAATTTTACATAGTCTAGGTATCCATAAATGTCTTCCAACCCATACCTAGATTGTTACTTACAAAACATGTGTACATTTAATTACATCAAATGACACAAGTTTGTGTGAAATACCATGCAAAAATACCAACTAAGATTTAGAAAAATTAGATTGTCACATTATACTAAGTATGTTTAAGGTGATTTTTTATTGTTGTTTGTTCAACATCCATTTATGGGGGCAAGTTTTTGTGCTTGTTCCATTCAATCAAGGTTTGTGCATCCCTTCGCTCACATTCCAAAAACTCCAACACATGAATATAAGGAGTATATGTAATTTCAATGGCTCCTTTATTATAGCCTCCATGCTTAAAGCCATTTTCCACGCCAAATCCACATTGGAGAAAGGTGACCTTATTGGGTTTTGGATCTTAATGGATTGAGACAAAAGAGTTTGTGTTGTGAATGTCACTTTGACATGACAAATGAAATTCATGTATATGAATGTTCATGCATGACTCATACTTAATTCATAATTCATTCCATTTAACTTCAAGTTCAATTATAGTCAACTAAACAACATTATATATTTAAAGCCTTGGATAGGCAAGCCAATCAACCAAGTATAGACCAAAACTCTAAGTATATCAACTTGTTTAATGTTTCTACAAATTGAATAGTTGCATCATCTATTTTGATTTATACATTACCAATTTGCTTTGGTTCAATTAACATTTGTTTATTTTTTGACATACTCTAACCTTTTGTAACATACTTGCTACATTTGACTTGCTTTATGCACATATGGTAATATGTTTGCTTAACATTATCCCCTTATTATATTTGTTGTAACTTCACATACATATTGTCATCTTCTTTGTTGATATGGGGATGGGCATTGGTGGTGTTGTTATGGTTGACCATGTTTGACTTGGAACATGGGTGCATATGGAAGTGAATTCAATGTGGTGGGAGGTGGAAGTGGATAAAAAAGAATGAAGTCCTCAATGTCACTCTTAGATGAAATATGTTTTATAGTCATGGTCAATCTTCCTCTTGTCTCGTACTTCTTTTCAAAATCCTCCAATGGTTGGGGTATGGATGTTTGATAATGCACCAATCTTGTTGGCCTAGATCTTTTGATTAATCTCCCCATCTAGTGTTGAGTTTGTTGGATAGTTGTTAAAAATTCAATAGTGTTCCCCAAACATGTTCATCATGTTTTTACTTTAATGAGGTCTTGTACAAATTTGGAATTGATGGCATTCGTAATATAACATCCAATATCTAGCATTGTCCCTATTGTTTAACAAGCATTAATGGCATTCTCCCACTTTTTGGATTCTCCTATTTGCAGAAGTGTTGGAGCTTCAATTGTTGGTGTAACCATCTAGCACAAGTGGCTTACTTAAATTATACCGACCTACATATTGTTTACGTGTTTTTTCTAGGTGGCAATAATATCTTAAAGCATAAAGCCTTGGGCATCTTACCTCACACTCTAATCTTGCATACATTCATGGTTCATTATAAACAATGTAGCCACATATCAAACTATACATGAAATATTCCATGAACTTCGAATCATTGATTGCCCACATGGCAAAGAGCTCTTTCTTGGTCACCCTTGGTTACCCTTGATTAAACCATGGGCAGTGCTATTCCTATTTGCAATACCCTTTAGGGTTAAAGACAAAAGGAATCATATACTCTTCATATTTGTGTGCGAATTATTCCTTTTCCCTTTTCAAGTTTGATGTCACTCCTGCACTCCATTGCATTCCTATGTTAGGATTGATTTCTCTTCTTGCAAATATATACTTTGTCCTTCCATTGCCCTAACTTTAACAAGCCAATCCTTTTGTTCTTCCTCTTGAATAAGCTTTAGCCTTTGGATGAACTCCTAACTGTTGCAATTCTTCATTGGTTTGTTGATTTATAAGCTTCTGCTTCTTCCAATTCCTTGTTTAGTTCCCTTTGAGCTTCCTTCATTATTTCCAAGTATTATTCTAATCATCTTTGTTTAACATAAAAAATAATTAGTTTCCCTTTTTGTTTTCTTTCAATGTGATACAACATACTAGCCATCTCTTTGGAATGCACTAGTTATTTATATTTATGTCTTGTTTGCACAACATATGCATCTTTGGTCAATTCCCAATCCCTTAAGAAAGTTAAATATGTTGTTGGTTTAATCATATCAACTATTGTTCTTCTTGCCTCAATAAGCTCTACATCCACAAGATCCAAGTTGTTTTTCATTCTTTCCATCTCCCATTGATAGTTTTGTTACTATGCAAACACATGGTTATCAACACGAATGAAAGCATTGATGACTTTCTTCAAGGTCTTAGAAACTCCTCATTCCCATCCTTCTTGTATTATAGGATCCCTTACTCCATCATCTATTAATCTAAGGTGGTTTCCTCCTCTGATATGCTTTCCTTTTCATGCTAATGAGTATTAGTTGACATGTATGCATTGGTTTGCCCAAGAGTTATCTCTTGGCTTGTCAATTTAATTTGTGTTGTGAGGTCAACCAACAATTCTTCAATTAGTGCTTCCACCATTGCCAATGCAATAACCTCCATCTCCTTGGGCTATTCCACCATTTTTTCCACAACCTCTTGGGGACATTTAAGGACTCCTACATGATTTCTTTTCCCTTCGCCTTCTTTTGGTTTATAGGAAAAACTACATTCACATCCACAATTGTTGGTTGAATTTGCAAAGCAACCATCCCATATTTGGTTAGGTATTCCTTTTCATTAGACTTGGTCTAATTTCTTCCAAATCCTAGGTTGTCCATTCTCTTAGATAGAATTGTGTTTCATTGATGACAACATGGCCTACCAATGAATTTCCTTTGTTGATCCCTACTTTCTTTTAAATGACTCCAATTTCATTATGGAGCTTGTTGGCAAACCAATTTGCCCAATTGACAAATCCCTCTTATGTTGTTTAAATGATCCTTACCAAAGCTCCATGGGCATATTTGTTCCCTTGCTTGAAATTATAAATTTTGATGACATTACTAAAAAAAATGTCAATTTATGACTAATTTGCAACTTTAATTTGCGATTAAAAAAAAGTTGCAATCAACTTTGTCACTAAAAAATCCTTTAGTTGCATAAGTGAAGTCACATTAAACCTTTAGTCACAAATGATGACTTAGTGTGATGTCAACAAATTTCCCAAGGATGAAGTATACAATCAATGTATATTCTCATCCTTTGACTAACGTATAACAATTGCAACTATTAACCACTTTTTTGCAACTTGCAAATAACCCTATCATTAATGACCATGTATCAACATAATAATTTTGTGGAATTTTTAAAATTATTATTGAAATATTAATCTAGGCCATCCATTATGGATGGCCATAGATTTCAACACATTCTTTAATTAAACTTTGCCACATGGCAAAACTTGGATTTTTTTATAAATGATTTTATATAGTATATAACAAGAAAAAATCAACATGGTCCAATTTCAACATTTTACATGATGACACTTGGATAAAGAAAATTTTGACATGTGGCACTAGGAAAAAAATTGGATGAAAATAAAAATTTATTGTAATATTGATCTCTACCATCCATTATGATCGTTTAATTTATATGTATTGAGATTGTGACATATGGCACACTAAAAAGTTGCCACATGGCATATTGATTGAATTTTGAAAAATAATAATTAAAATAAATATTTTCTTACATAGTTAAATAAGTGAAACTAGGTGCATAAAAAATACCTATTTAAATCCTACCTAGAAAACATACCTACCAAGGCTACTTACTTACTTACCCACCTACTTACTTAGGTAGGAAGGTAGGTAAGTAGGTAAGGAGGTAGAAATCTAAGTGAGTTAGAAAGTAACCATGTAAATATTTTTATTTTATTTTATGTTTTGCCTTTAAGGTTAAGCTTCTTTGAACACATCCCAAATTGCACATGATTTTAAATGTGAAATAAAAAGAAAAGGCCCCTTCTTTATATACTTTGTAAAATGACATTAGAAGACATAACATATGGGTTAAATCTTTTAATTGCACCTTAATCACAAAATTAGCTCCAACTACAAAAGATTCTCCCATAAGCTTTATATATTTTATTAGTTTCTTAAATCATACCATTAAATAGGTAAGAAATAAGTAAGTAAGTAAGCAACTAATTAATTAGCTAGTAAGTAATTACTTACCTAGTGCCCACTTACAAAACTCTTTACTACATATTATTTTAATAATTTTAGAAGTAGTGTTTATCATTATTATTCCATAGATTCCAATAATTAATCAATTGGTTCACATTAATAATTCAAAATTAATAATTATTTATTTCAAGAACTAATTATCAAAATTTTAATTAATTAATTAATTAATTCACTTTTTTATTTAAAAAATGTATTTGGGAATTATTTATAAAATAACCTAAATTTCTATTTACTCAATTACTTGAATAAACCTACTATTTTTACCTTTGAAAGCAAACCTTTCAAAATTTTAGTGATCAATTAATGAAATCAAAATAATTAGGTATTAATTGACTATTTAACAAAATAAATTATTCACTAATTGGTAATTCCTGAATATTAACTATAAATGATTAAATTTCTAACTTATTAACTTAATTAGTAGATACTAAATCAGTTTGAATTAATCGTTAATATTCACTATCTAATTTAACTTGTGAATCGTTAATTTTTTAATATTTTATAGATAACTAACTATTAACTAATTAGTATTTATTAGCTATTAACCATAATTCTTGATTAATAAATATTTACTATTACATAGTTTAATAAATATTAAGAAAATAATTAAATTAATATTTTATAATAAATATTAACTGATTAAAATAATAAATATTAGACGAAAATAATATATTGCAAATTGTATTAATTTATTAAGTAAGTACTCCATTAATTTTAATTTATCATTAATAATACCTAGAAAATTTATTTTGTGAATTATTAATTATTCACTATTCATTGGCTAACTAAGTATTTACTAATTAGTAGTCATTAGTTATTAACCATAATTCTTAATTAACTAGTTAAGTCAGATCATTGGATATTTCAAAACTAATAAGATATTTCAGAATTATTAAACATGGAAATAATCAGATAATTGATTATCTAAAAAATTAGTCAAAAGATTTATTTTATCTGACTAATTATTTCGAATAATTAGTTATTTCATAGTAACTAAACATTAAATATTAATTAATAGTTAATAAATGATTGAAAAAAATTCATTGATAAATAATAAATATAGAATTTTTATTTATAATCTTATTGACTTATTGATATAAATTAATTACCTAATTATTATTTCATATTTATTTTAAAAATCCATGAATGATAATAATAATAATAATAATTCATTGTATGAATTTATGATCTCATATATAATTAATCAACGAAATGTTTTGAAGTAACTAATAACTGATAATTGATTCTTTTAAATTAATTAATATTATTTAAAATATAATTAAATAATAAAGTAAAATTATTTATTTCATACTTTGCATTAACTATTCAATTAATTGATAATAATAAATTATCAATAATTATTTTTGAATACAATGATTATATCATATTAACATTACATCAATGTTATAATTTAGTGGTCTGTTAATAAAGATGGTTTATTTCTAAATGAACCTTACAAAATCAAAATGGATTTTTTTCAATCCAATTGTCCATAATATGGGCAAATACATGTTTAGTATACCTTGAATAAAAGTTAAATAATGAAATTTTAATTTAATTTACATCTACATTAAATGTTTAAAAATGCCATAAATGTAAGTAACCAAGTTGCAAATAATTTTGTGACTAAATGAGCATAGGACTTTATTTTTGGATGAAAATCCAAGAAGCTAATCAATATTGAAGTATGTGCAATTTAGTAATTGCACAATAGTCACAAATATAGTTGTAGATTTTAAAAGATGGTGATTAGTTGTAAAGATGATAAAACAAAATTGCAAATGACAAATAGTCGTATGTAATCGCAAATTGAATGGTTACATATTACAAAATTTATAGTAATGAAAGCCTCTAGTCTTGTCACACCTTTTGGTGTCACTGCCTTTGAAATGAAATCCAAAACTTGGAACATAATGTTCCCCTTTTGCTCCTTCAAAAAAATTTGAGAATTCAAGATTGTATCCTTCTTTAGTTATCATGATTATTTTTTCATTTTGTAACCAAAAAATTCGAGAAATCGTACCTCTTATGAAAGTCATTTCAATCCCCCATGCCATGGTGCTCTAGTTGGCATACTCGAAGTTGCAAATCAGCTCCATCATTAGTGGTTAATGAATTGCCAACCAAACTTTAGTTTTGAAATGTTACAACCCCACTTGTTTCATCACTCATTTTCAATACGATTTTTGAATAATTTGTACAACATGTTTTTAATGTTGAAGTTGATCTTGTCCAACTTCATGAATGTGATGTTTTTTTTTAATGTCCTTGTGATGAATTTTGTGGCAAACATGCTAGCACTAGTAGTTTCTCCTTCCCTCTTCATGATATCTCCAAGATGTAACAATAATTATTTGTAATAGCTGAATTCCCAGTTCTAAACAATATTGGTGTAATCTTTGTGCAACATTTTTGTAAATTTGCAACAAATCCCTACAACGAAGAAATCAAAACAAAAATCAAGGTATTTCCCACAAATGTCTCATGTTTTTCTATTGAGCATGATGGTAGTATACCCTTCTTCTTAGCTATCTTATATTTCCAAACTTAGGCCACCAACTTAGTTCAACCTCCTCATTAGTGTTGTCTTGATCATCTTCTCGAAATATTTGAAACCAATTTTTGGAATCACAACTTTGACCTTCAATTTCTCTCAATGATCACCTATGTCTATGTGAGGATAGTTAAAACTATTACTATTCTTCAAACTAGAATTGTTTGGAGTGGATAGTTTTGACAATGTACTTTCTTTCTCTTTAGAAAAAAATGTTTCTCTTTTCATTGAGTCTTTCTTAGAATGCTTTTGTTCTTTGTCTACCACATTACAAGCTACAACAACTCACTCACAGCCTATCCTCTATATGTCATTTCACTACTTTTCCAAATTGGATAAAACCAAAAATTCTCATTTCCTCCCTCTCATACAAGCTTCTAATGGCTTCTCAACTATCTATTAACATCAAGTTTCCTTTTGGCACTCCACTTGGTTATTCTTTCTCTATCCTTTTTTCCTTCATTTTAGTCACAATGAATGCCCCTTGTTTCCTTTGATTACACCATTTTCCAAGCAAACAAATTTTTCCTAGGATTCTTCAATCTAAACACTATGTTTCCAAAATGCGACATTGCTTTGAAAATGACAACTAGCTATTGGTAATAATGGTCTATTCTTGGGTTGGGGAGTGGGCAATTACTCTTCCTTGACAACTTTTCATCTTCTTGATGTGTTAATGTTTAATGAATTTTTTTCCTGACATCACCCATTGCCCTTTCTTTAAGTCCAAACATAGAACTAAAGTTGGTGGTACAATCCTTGGCCTATTGAAATCTCAAACAAGCTTGGCATTTCCATCCCCACTTGAATGATTTAAGGTTGTGATTCTCATAGTTGGTCTAGCAACGTAGATTCCTTGATTCAATTTGAATGGCGTGTTGAAGTTTAGTTACTTTTTAATAGTGCAAAATCACTCGAACCATGACAACTAGCATGGTGGTAAGTTTAGGTACTTTGAATTTTTAAAATTTATTCACATTTACCCAACTTTGCCTATCTAAAAGCACCCCCCCCAAGGCATGTGAAATTTACCACCTTTGATATTTTCATCCTTTGGCATACAACAAATGACATCTCCCTTTTCAAAAGCCTTTAATTCTTTCCTTCATCATGTTGAATCTTATGTAATGACTAGATGTATGTAGTCCATGTTGTCGTTGGCTTGCCATCATAAATCAATGATCAACACCTAATCATCCATTTTCATTTGCAATGTAGTTCCCAAACTTTTCATCTGGGTAATTGAATCTCTACTCAGGTTGATGAAAGGATTGAATAGTTAGGCCTATGTTCATTTCCTCTTGCATTCGGTAGCACGAATGTTCTCATTGAAATTTCAAATGAATTGGGTTTTGGTTCAATGGAATCACATTGCATTGAAATCAAATTGAATCTCTACTCGGGGTTGATGAAAGGATTGAATAGTTAGGCCTACGTTCATTTCCTCTATACATTCAGTAGCATGAATGTTCTCATCGAAATTTCAAAGGAATTGAATTTTGGTTCAATGGAATCGCATTGCATTGAAATCAAATTGAATCTCTACTCGGGTTGATGAAAGGATTGAATAGTTAGGCCTACAATATTACACTTCTCCGGTTCATGTTTGTGCTATTGGACCTTACACATACATGTTTCATTTAAACCAATTCCAATCATTGTCCGGATTGGATTCGCCCCGAGACTCCACACTCGCCACAGACCTTCGAGTCCCGCCCTTGGGCAATCATGGATTTGTGATGAGTAATCTTAAATTCAATTGTTAATACCTCAATGACATCATTTATGAAATGGCTACCTTGATCATTTACCAAATGTGTTGGATAGCCAAATTGTGTAATGATATGTTGATAAATGAACTTGGCACTACGTTGTCTATGTTGTCATGCAACTAGGGCTTGTCTTTTAGTCACTTAGTAGTGGTATCAATTGTCACCAAGATATACTAATTTCTAGTGTGTCTAGATTTTGGTTTGATAATATCATGTAGTCAAGTCCTCACTTCATAAAAGGCTCAAAAGAATTTTTTTTTAATAAAAGTCCCTTTCTTGTGGAGTTCAAAGGCCCCAACCATTAGCATATTTCACAACTTTGGCAAAGTTGAGTTGTTTCCTTTTGCATGGTTGGCCACCAATAACCATAATTTAATAACTTGTTGACAATAGTTTGAATGCCATAATGCCTTCCAATAGGTCCTTCATGCATTTCAATGGGTACTAGTTGGGCTTTAAATGTGTTAAACATTGATGTAAAACAATGTTTGGGCCTAACTTGTACAATATGCCATTTTGTAATGTGTAAATGGAGGCTTGATCACAATGCACTTATGCTTCTCCTCGGGCACATCATCTTCAAAACAATCCTTCTCCAATATTTTTTTGACTTTTCCATACCAATCAATACCAATTGAAAATAAAGTGGCATTTGTTAATTGGTCGTTCATGCCATATGCCACCTCACTATGGTTAATTCTATATAGATGATTAGGTAGGAACTACATTCTTCTTAGATTGTATATTACTTTGAAATTAAATTATTATAGCAATAATAAGGTCATCATGGTCAAAACACATTAAAAAAAGGAACCAAAAACGGCATTAGATGTCAAAAATTGCTATAAAAAATTAGAGATTTTTTTTTCCCATTTGAAACCATGGTAATCATGGTAGTTATTCCTTCGTAAGACAAATGAATGTCAAGAAACTCAAATCAAAAATCCATTTAATTCAACTTTAGATCTTAGTTTAGGTGAGGCTTTTGAAAGTGAAAATTTGTTTCATTAAAAAGGACATTTTTACAAAAGACTTTCGAACGATTCATACAATAAATTTTTTTGATGATAAATAGATGATGATGACCTATTAAACACATTAAAAAAAAAATTGTAATTTTAAAAATGTGGAATTCTAAACCTTCGAAAATTCAAAATACGTTTCAAAATTTTAAGAATGTTTTATCAATATATATGGAGTGTATAATGTACATCATGTACTGATTTTAAAAAATATATATAATACATGAAATTGAACCTTCAAATAATGAACATTTTTGGTATGATTTGAAACTATCATCATTTTTCAAAAGGAAATATAGAATCTACAAACTTTTACAAATTATTATTTACTCAAAAATTATTAAAGAAAAAGTGCAATTTATTGGGGCAACTTTAATTATCTTTCATAACAAGTTGCATTCAAAAATTCATTCATATGAAAAAATTATGTTGGAAATTTTTTAGGACATGTTGTCATAATATAAAATAATGCTAGTAGCTCTTTTGAGTGCATTTTGACCCATTGAACAATTTTTCCCATCACAATTGGCTTGTTTATTAAATGCAATATGGCTTGGTGTGACATAAAAAGATAAAATCATTGCTTGGTGAATGATGTCAATTTTTTTAATTATGTAAATCATGGCCAATGCTTCCTTCTTAGTGGTCATTTAATTCTTTTTTGCACTTGTCATTAATTCACTTGCATAGTATATGGGACAATCAATGGTGTTGTCTAGATTTGAGGTGTTGATATGTACATGGCATTCCAATTTCCAATTTGGTACAATCAAATTGACAAGCATGTCATGGATGACTTCAACCATTTTAATGCCTTGGAATATGCTTTAGTCCAATTAAACATTTCATCTTTATTGAGGAATTTACACATAAGTGCAAGTTTATTAACAAAATCTCTAAAATGCCTTTGATAGAATCCAACAATTCCCAAGACTTTCGTAGCATTCATCAATTTTAGCATGTGCATAATGGATGTGACTTTCCTTGGATCTCCCAACAACCCCTCACTACACACAATATGACCCAATAATGTTCCCAAGTTGATGCAAAAAACACACTTTTCTAGATTAAGACTTATGCCATTTATATGACATTCTTGTAGACACATTTGCAATTGGTATAAATGATCTTCCTTCTTGCCAAAGACACATGAATCATCAAAAAATACATGCATAAAATCATTCAAATATTTGTTGAATATTTTGGTTGCAACCTTTTAAAAGGTTATTTGTACATTACATAAGCCAAACGGCATTACATTGTAAGCATATGTTTCCCACTATGAAATGAAAGTTGTATTTTATTTATCTTCTTTAGCCATTTTGACTTGATTGTAGCACAATTTCAATCCTTTTTAAGATTGTCCAAATTAAAAATTTGAAAAATAACCTTGTCTTTGATTGAAAAATTTATAATAACCAACATTTTCGATCATAGTTGTGAAGTAGTCACTAAATATTGTTCCACAATTTTTTTATAAAGTTGGACAATATTTGATGCCAAAACCTTTCACACATTTGAATATGAGAGGGGGGGGGGGGGGGGGTTTGTTAAGGACTAAACAAAAATTGTTATAGACACCATTTACACATGATAAATGGAGTTCATTCATATGGATGTTCATCCATGACTCATTTTAAATTTCCAATTCACTTTTAATTAATTTTCAATTCACTTTTAGTTAACTCTCAATAGTTCACTTCTAGCTAAATTCTAATTAATTTTTAATTCACTCCCAAGTTTTTTTATTTTGCTTTATTTTTAGTTGACTCATGGTTCACTTTTAATTAAATATTTTCTTAGTGAAATCCTAATTAACTTGTAGTTGAAAAATTCAAAATTCACTTATAATCAGGAATTAAATGTGTCCATAACATTTAGGTGTGTCCCAAAAGATAGGAAATATGAGGTGACACCAAGTCCCAACCTAGGACAATTCCAATTTACCCCTAAAGGTTTATTTGGGGTGGCACCTAGTGCCACCCTAAGACAATTGTATGTTGCCCCAAAAACCAACATTTATGTTGGTCTCGAAACAAGCTTGATTTGTTCCAAATTTCCTCCCAAACCCCATGGTTTAGTCTTGTAGGATGGATGGAGGTGTTGAACCCCAATTTGCCATGTTGCTTTGAAGCCTCCCTTGTTGCCATGGTGCCCCACCATGGTGGTTTTGATGCAAAGTCCATCTCATTCAAGTTAGTTCACTTAGAGGGGCATGTCACCTTGCCAATGAATCTAAATCCATTTTTTTACATAAAAGCACACCTAGTTTTCAATTAATTTGTTCTCATCCCACATAAATACAACCTAATCCCATTTTGCTTAACAATTAATAACATTGATTAAAATTGGTTCATTAGTGGCATTAATTTTGTAACATGCATTATTGAGACCAATTGGAATTTGACATTAATTATTAAAGTTGTATTCTAGTATTATGTCTAGGGTGAGGTTTTACAATTAACTATTCCTAAAATAAGGTGGTAGCAAATTGTTGGTGTGGGTTATGAATTTGGAAATGCCCCCTTAGATTGACATTCTTGATGTAAAGCCTTAAAGTGTTATTAATTGACTTTAAATTTTGGGCAAAAATGAGGTCATGCACATCATTAACAAAAATAAAGAACCAAGCCCAAAGGCAAAAGACAAATAGCCAAAAACCAAAAGGAATGGCGGACACCACATTTTACCACCTAATAACACCTTTTTTTGGTAATCTATAACACCATCTCACTTTTATCTTATTATGGGCACACAATAAAAATGAAATCCCCATTTCTTGTCATAGTTTAGGCTTCAATTAAAAAATTGAAAAAATAAAATGGGGAATATGAAAATTCAATTGCTTAAAACCATGTTTATACCCCTCCATTGGCCTTACCAAATGTAAAGTCCTATTTCAAACTTCATATGAAATAAGATTAGGAATAAAAAAAGTTCATTTTCACATGGTAAGGTGCACATAAGGTATCCTCTTCTAGTATACTAAAAAATTGAGCCAAGTTCTATGCTATCAAAAGATGTCTGACAAAATAAATGAGTAAATAAAATTTTTAAAATGATAATTGTGTTTTATTATACCAATTAATAATGGGTTCTTTGTTATATAATTTTTGAAATATTTTTCTTGCTTAATCCTACCATTGACATGACACTACCCAAATTAATCATAATGTGTAAAATGGGGAGAACAATGTAGAAGTAGCTAATATGAATCATGAGGTAGGAAACTAGTTTTTCCTTCTTTCCAAGAAAGTTGAATCCAAGAATCATTCGGCAAAACTATAACACCATATATAAGGTTCATTCCCAAATGTGTTAAAACAATAAACTATCATCAACTTGGAAGGTCGAAAGCAAAACAAAGCCTTGATAGTCTTGAAATTGTGGAAGATGCTTCCAATTTATCACTACTTGATGCTAGAAGGACCATCAATTTTCAATTCATAGGACAATTATATGAATTGCATGAATAAGGATACAAGCTCCAATTACACTGAGGCCTAGGGTGGCAAATTATTTCATTTTCTTGATCATATTATATGACATAATTTTTCAATGATGATCATACACTCATAATAGCGACCAAAATGTGACTTTTGAACATGAATACCTTTTAAAAATAATCATGGAATTTGTTAGCCCAAACCTTAATGTCATGGAATGGGCTTGCCTTGTCCATTGTATTAGGTGTGTTGTTGGGCTCACTTGGCACCTTAGCCAATATAATGGGCAAGGTTTGACCATTACATAATACAAAAACATTCCACAAGTTTGCTCATTAGATGGTTTTACACATATATTAATATAAAATCAATGTAATACCTACTTTCAAATAAGAAATACAATAAAAAAATATTCTTCATGTCCTAATACAACACTTCATGTTTTGAACCTATTTGTTTATGCACAAAAAATACAAAAGGGTAAAATTCAAAAGTTTATAAGTAGCACATTCCTAAGAAATAAACCTCAAAACATATGTTTATTGTGTAGTAAAAATTTGCTATGAACATTGTAAGCAATTTAGTCTAAACATACAACCTTAACAATGTAAGCAAATCTACATGTGTGCATGTTTGGATCAAATCACTCCAAGTTCCCTTTCTTGAGCTATCATATCTTATATATGGTTTCCTTTAAACATTAACTCTCACCATACATTATGCTTGGATATAGTAATCGAGTTTTCCAATTTGCAATTCAACCACATATGGGAAATTCATTTAAACTTTTTCCAACATCATGCATGTAGTGACACACATACCTACTCCACTAGTAATCCCTTACCTAGAAGACAAATAGTTGATGCCCTAGTTTCCAACCCATTGCCCTAGAAATTTTTATAGAAAGAAGGGTTCCAAGTAAATTCACTACAACTTGAAGGACATAAAAAGATTTAACTTCCCGTCACCCAACAACTCAACTCCATAAAACACAAAACAACATTTCAAGTGTACCAAACTTGAAATAAGAAAACTCACCAGACTGGTTCATAAACTCCCAAGAGATTATTATCACTTTCACATGTGCCTCTACCTTGAAACATTGAAGTGTCTATTTTTCCATTGTCCTAATTTTCCATGCACATCAAAATAAATTTGAAAATTTTGGACATAAAACAAAAATTTGTTGTGAACATTCAGTTCATCAACATTCTCAAACACCAACCCACAAAACAAAAGGAATTTTTTTTCTTTTAACTCCAACCTCATTTCTAGAAGTAGCCAACATGCCTTTTATCATATATATTTTGAAATCTTTTTATCATTTCCCACATTCTCTTCTTGTCCACTTGTGAAACCTTACCATCATCATCATCAAAGTGGCACTATCCTCCACCACCAACTTCATTTCCAAAAACAACAAACATAACCATCTCACACTCAAATTTCACAATAGGACAACTACATTACAACTTATTTTTGCCATACAAACAAGGTGTGTTATACATAATGGCCCTGCCATTAATTTAATATCAATGATCGATATTGTTTTATAGCTCATAGCTATGGGAGTTTTTATTTTTTAATGTACACCATAATGTTGTTATAAAAGAAAAATTATAATGATTTTTTTCTCATTTTTTAACCTCACATTAATTATGAGGAATCCAAAATGATCTCACTTTAAATGATGACATGTGCTAAAAACCTATCCAAACATTTAAAACATTGCTACCAAACCAAAACCAATAAGGAAATGTCGAAACATGATTTTCAATTTTTGCAAACTTAATGATTTTTTAAAAGAAAAAGTCATCAACTATTTCCTTTTTATATTTATTTTTCAAAATTGTCCAAAATTTCAAACGAAAAAAAAGAAAAAACTGATAATGACATGTGTACTTGAATGTTTTCAATCATTCAAATACATTTTGAAAGAATCACATGAATTTTTGTATATGATGGGTGCCATAATCATTTTTGGTGAAAAAAGTTTCATATTTAGTCTTGTGGGTTATGGATTGGTGATGAAGTCACTTGGGGCCAGGTGCACATTTGAGGAAGTGGCAGAGAAAACAAAATGTCAAAAGATGAATGTGAATATTTTTAGAATCAAATTAGGATGAATCATCTGACCTAGTTTCTAGGGGGTAAATTACCTTGAAGCTATTATACTCTATAATGATTCTCAACACAATATCCCTGCCTGCCTTACAAGGCAGGGCCAATAAAATCTTGAATGCGACCTTAACCAAGATTATCAAGAAGCTAAAAACAGATGCAACACTTTTGTTTTTGCCTTGCACCAAAACATCAATTAAGATAATTCAACCCTAAGTCCCGACACATCTAAGCACGGTGAACTACACTCCAACCTCAGATGCCAAAATCAATGTAACCTTTGACCACACACGAATCATACTTCAGACATGAGAAAGCCCTACTTTAGGGCTACATGGCCTTCTTACTTGGACAACCTATTGTCAATTTCTTTCTTGTGAACTCAGCCTAGTTCCCCTTTAAATAAAATCCTAAGTTTGAAATAAGAAACTTATCGAGAACACATTAGGAACACCATTAGAAAACATTTTTAATGATGAGGATACTCCTAGGGGATAAATAATACTGCCCGTTTAAAAAATCTTGTAGTTCCCCTCCCCTCCTCCCAACCCTACAAAGGAAAAACTTTGGGATTGTTGAACTATGTTCACCTCATACTGAGTCACCTCGTTGGATGCTTGGAATGCCAGGGGCAATGTTCCGGATGTGGGGTAGATAGGTCAAGTGGGGAGCTGTGTATTCAAAATCTGTATAATTTTCCTAGAAAAAGAGAGCATGGTTTCCTCGAATAACCTATTAATTAGGCCTCAAAAGTGTAAGCCAGTTTGCCATCAATTACTAAACACAATTTCAGAGCTCCTGATCATCATTAGGTTCCATTTTTCTCAGGTTTTTTGAATGTAGCATAGTGATCATCCCAAACAGCATTCAGTGCAAATTGGCACAACGTTTTCAAAATATTGTCTGAAATGTAGAAAAAACTGGTGGCAAACCTGCTCCCCCACCCTCCAAAATTAAAAAGCGTATTGAAATGTGGCAAAAAGGTTTGCTAAAAGCCTTTTGAATAAAATAATTATGTGACTTTTTTTCTTTTATCTAAAACAGAGGATTTCTGACAAAATATGCCCTTTTGAATTTCGATGGTTGAAAGTTTGTAAAATCTTGCACCCCGAATAAGACAAAGAATCCGCTGATCCCCCTCTTTTAATTAACATGTCAAAAAAGTCCAAAACATTTGCCCAGGAATCCCATGTGTAGTGTAAAGCCCAAGGGGGTTGGCTTTCCGGGAATATGGCCCATGAGGTGGAGCTGAATGCCGGCCCAATTCTTGGAAAGCCTGTCCCCTCAGCTTCACATGGTGTATGAATCGTGTATGTTTTTATTTTTTCCCACGATACCCCAGCAGGTACTTGGCGGGTATTCGTTAGCCCACCATCAAGGATCCATGCACAACCAAATCTTAAGAAACCAACAAACATCGTTACTGCTAAGTGCAGTACCCAGCTGCTCTTAACCGACCCTAATTACTCTTGCAGCACAAAAACTGCTGCATTATTCTGAACAAAGAAAACCAGCTTAGCACTAATGACAAAGCTCCAGCATCGGCTACCAGGTCCAGCTACTCATGAACAACAAACAAACTGCATATGTCTCTTTCACAACACAGCTCCTCGGAAACCCTAATCCACATCTTCACCTTCCAGTTGTTTTCACACGGAAAGTTTTTTTTTTGACACTCCTTTCATGCCAAACGTCCATTTGATCTACTGGCTGCAAGAACTAAGCTTTTGATGAATCCTCAGCATTTTGTTGCAAGACCCTAAAGTCATGATTACGCATCTCAGTATGCACTTCAACACTGCCTTCCCTTGCTAGATGTGATGTTCAAAGGGCTCAAGTTAGGAACACAAACCTTAAACAACAATGTGTTTCCATTGCAGCATGTATAGTGTCCAAGAATGTGCCCAATGTTCTTCTTATGAAAGGTCTGTTCACTCATAGTGATCCAGCCACACATCCTGCCACCAAGTACTCATGTAACTTAAACACACGAGATCACCTGAAAAAGGGTAAAGAAGGACCTGAGCCTGACATTAAGACATTGGGAACAATAAGTTGCCAGCAACCACACATGATGGGTATGCACTTTCGTAGGGTGTGTGCAGGTGAATGGGAACTGCCTTAGGTACATCAATCACACCATACATCCATGGCCTTGACAGCTGCACACCTCTCTTCACACACAAGCTACAAGATTGATACCACTGCTTAGATTACATCCAAGACTACAAGAGATTGAAGGAGCTCAGTATCCACTGCAAATTGTTGACAGGAACTCTTTGTTTCTGTCAGATATTCTGTCACATAAAATGCAAAAGATGCAGTATCTATTCCAGCAACTCGGAGTCCAGACTTCTGTTTTGTATGAACATTGCCTCTGCCACATGAAACTACAATTTCCCACTGTTCAAATGGAATACACTATTGAAAAGATCAGATAGATGTTTTCCACATGACATTAATCATGAGGATTGCAGCAATCAAGACAGCAGCACCAAGGATGCTCCTATGTCTCAATTGGTGGAAGGTTGAGGTGGAAGCAATCTGAACAAAGTCAATAGAGGAAACTACAAATGAACTTAAGGAGAGTCTAACCGAACAAGGGATGTCTCCTCTCAACATCATGACAACATGTGACATGGATGGTCGATCGCTTGGCTCATATCTCATGCATTGCTTTGCAATCTCTAACACTCGAGAAACTTCCCATGCCTTATATGTTCCATCATGTCGATGACTGAATTGTATGTCCACAAAAATTTCCTTTTTTGCTTTCTGCACAAGCTC
>Ga0116227_10002633_pt1 | contig 40545 bp, 35 predicted proteins | sample S1TSphgellanicum_FD_89693 | JGI IMG/M metagenome (GOLD analysis project Ga0116227, IMG submission 89693) | Host-associated microbial communities from peat moss isolated from Minnesota, USA - S1T2_Fb - Sphagnum magellanicum MG | ecosystem: Host-associated > Plants > Peat moss > Unclassified...
GCCACTATAGTAGATTTAACAATGAAAAAAGGAGACTAGAACTTTGCAATGCCCATAGAAGAAGGTCACACAATGAAGAAATAAGTATTTGTCATTTTACATCCATGCTATCACACATTATTGAAATAGCCAAAACTTTTTGGCCAATTCCTTGATATGCAATTGATATTAGTCAAATTTATTGTGGCATTCATGTTATAGTGGTAATGTAAAAAAATTCTCAAAACTAATGTATCTCGAGTTGAATCTTGCTTGAGGTATTTTGCTTTATTTTATTAAGGGCAATAGGAGTTTCTTTGAGATCAAAAATACATTTATACTAGTTAGGCTTGGTATTTGATACCTATGTTGGTACTAAAGTTTGACCTATATACTAGTCCAACATTGGTTTCTTCCCCAAATTTCATCAAGATCATGAAAGCAAATTGATTTTGCTTTTCCTTCCATATCTTTTCATGTCAAACTACATTCATTATTCATTTGTTAGTCACCAACTTTGTTTGTTCACCCAATCACTTGATCTTATCTTATGGATGGTTTTGAATAAAAGAAAAATCAATCTTATGGGATTTTCCTTTGTATGCTTTTTTATTTATACATTTCAAGAAATGTTGTAAAAATTAAAAAATATAGCCTTTAAATGGGTTGTCATTTTTTAATTTAAAGTTTAAGAACATGGTTGCCATTTTCCTTTGCTTGAAGTTTTAGATTGGTGCCTCTATTTTGTTGACATTCTAATGACATGCATTTTTGTACAAGTATAAAATTTGAATTCAATAACTTAGTTTTAAAACAACCTTACAAGGTACATAGCCACCTTATCAATTGTGGAAAAATATAAGGTTGCCCTTTGTCATAAAGCAATAGGTTATAGTGAGTCACCCAAGCTACTTTCAAATTTTGAAAGGATGAACATTGCTTTCAATAAAAAACCATATGGATTCCTAAATGTGTTTCTTGTCAATAACTATATATTAAAACATTTTAGCAAATTGGTTCAATAAGGTTGGATGTTCATTGGATTTTGAATAAATGGCATTCATATTAACATGTGGTCTTTATAATAACACATATTGTTTTCAAGTATGCATTGTACAAATATTTCATGAGAAGGATATATGTGTGAAATTTGAACACTTTGAACCTAGAGTTATCAAAGGTAGCTTGAAAACATATAAATATGATATCTAGTAAAAATAGTTCAAATTTGTGAATTTTCAACACTTGTTCAATTGCTTTCACACTACATGAGCAATTGAGATATCATAATTGTCTTGAGTATTGATGAAGCTTAAACTTTAATGACTAACTTTTTGAAATTTGGAACTTACAATATTTCTAACTACCAAATAGAGAATCACAATATTTAAGGTGCATCTTGAGAAGTTGCATAACATCTTTAGAGGATGTATAGTTTTATATTTGTTTAGTGCGTACCCACATTAAAAGAAAGTGATATTGTGAATGTGGAATCAATTTCACCTTGTGAAAAAAAATCAAAAAAATCATTTTAAAGAAAAAAATTATATTGAAAAATCCTAGAAACTCTTCCAAAGCTTTTCTTTGTATACAATGCAAACAATTATATAAAGCTGTATAGTTTGAAAGTCAAACTTTGCTTTTTAAAAGTTGCTGAAATATACTTCCACAAAAAAAATTGGCTAAATATTTCGTTTGATTAAAAGTGTGTGCATTTCAACACTATTATTTTTTTCATACAAAGAAAAAAGTTCTATTATGAAAAATGAAAACTTTGTGCAATTAAAAATTAAAATATACACGGCTAAAGATCAGTGATTTTGAAGGTTTTTCTATGACAAAGAATTCCAATTTTTCTCATTAGATATCATAATACCTTTCAAGTTTAGTAATAATTAAATTGTTTTTGGAAAAGTTGAATTAAAAAAATTACTTATTTGAAATGTCAAAATTTAAGGAAATTACCCTTGGATGTTGAAAATTTGAAAATTGAGGCAATTTTATGTGGTGTTTAAATTCCATGCAACGTTACTTGACTTTTTTTTAAGCATTCATAGTGATTAAGGTTTGGGAATCGAAAACGTGTTGTCTTGCATGAGATAAATGTGGGCATATTTGAAGAAGGCCCCTAAAGAGGAGTAAGAGAAAATGAGTAGAGAGGCAAAGCTTGGGAAGAGACTTATGAAAGTGAAAATAAAAAAACCATGATTTGAAAATGTAAATTATTCATTTGGAGATAACTAATTCCAATGTTGAAGGAAAGATGAAAAAATTAGATAACCTTGAGTTAAAACTAATAACATTGAGAGAAGAGAAAAAAAAAGAAAAAAAAAAAAAAAAAAAAAAAAAAAAAAAAAAAAAAAAAAGAAAAGTCATGCGCACACAATAGCATCAAGAGAGGGCAAAATACAAAAGTTGGTGGGAACCAAGGGGCTTTTTGCTTCAAGCTCGTCCACCATTTTAAAGAAGGTTATGAATGATTGACAAGATCTCTTTGTCTTATAACTTTGATGGAACATTACCTTTGCCCAATTTTGCAAAAAGAAGCACCAGAAAATGTTATAAAAGATCTCATTTTGTCAACTTGAGAGTCTGACTCAAAGCTATCTATATTCACTACTGAAATTCCATACTTTTTTAAAAACGAACGAATGAATGAATTTTGAAAAGTAAATAATTATTGGGCATTGAGTTGGAAACCTGAAAAGGTAGTATGGTAGTGAAAAATAGTGAAGAATGCCACAATTGTTGTGGATGATTGGCTCCATATTGTAATGGATGATCATCACTCAGGCGGCTACATCACACAATGTGGAGTAAGGTAAGGCCTTAGGGTGGGGGAAATTCCCAAAAGAAGGGGCCAACCACTTTGTGGTGGTAGGTATAAGAAGCCTCTTGTAGGGTTAAGTGCAGAGGGTCCATTATTCACAAAATATAAGTTGCCCCCTAAAATACACATAGGAAAATTCTCAGAGAACTTATGGGAAAAAAAGAGAAAAAAGCTGTAGCTTAATTGCAAGTTGGGAATATGAGGACAAAATTGGGCACATGGGCACATAGGATGTGTATTTCATCCAATCAAGTTCCTTGGCTTCTCACACATTATTGGCCCAAGGGAAAGTTATGAGGAGGTACCAATTTACCAACATGTATATATGAGAGCATGTATGCGTCCCTTGGGAAAAGGCAATTGATTGATCACACAAGGAGGATGTGGACAAAGGAAGGAGGAAGAGAGGTGTGGGGCGGGGGCCAATATTGTGAGTGGAATCATGGGTTTTGTTTGCAGTTTTGAACCCATGATTGCTTGCTACTCAATGGGTTGAGTTCCAATATTGGCTTTTCTCTTCGTGGTTTATATGGTGAGAATATTTGGGTTTTGTGAAAGAGAAAAGAATTAAAATGGGATCTTTGTGAAAGGAGAGGAGGTAGAAAGGGGAAAGAAGTTTGTTCATTTGTCGGTTTGTTTCCTTTCTCACCTTCTTTTGGGGATTTGGGGAAGTGGGTTTTCCTTCGAATCGTTCATCTTGAGCATTTGGAGGAATTTGTTGGTGACAACCGTGTATTGATCTATAATAATAATAATAAGAAGAAGAAGAAGAAGAAGAAGAAATTTTTAGGGTCATGGTTGGAGCTTATAAATCCATTGAAGGGTGTGGGGAGGAGGGTTTGGGAAAGTGAGTTTCGCTTTGTGGATCTTCCATCTTGAGCATTTGGAGAAGTCTGTTGGTGACAAACTGGTAGTGAGTTGTTTGTTGCAGAAGAAGAAGAAAAAGAAGAAAAGAGATTTTAGGGTTATGGGTGAGGCTTAAAAAATCCATTTTTTAGCAGTGTGGGGGAGGAGGGTTTGTTATCTTGTTTTGTTTGATAGTGTCTTGTTTTGTTCTTTCCTTAAGTGGGTGTGTCTTCTTGGTGAGTGGTAGCTGAGCTTTGGTGTTGTGTACAAAAGGGTTTCATTTGGGCGAAGGCAGTGAATTGAAATACTTTTGAAATTATTAGGGTGTTTTGGAATCTGCACCCTTGCAAAATTGCCTCAGATGTTTTTTCAAATTCCATTGAGCTGACCTATATTTGTGCAACAAGCCAGATTCCAGGAACTTGATCAGGTAGAAAACCCTAGATTTCCTTGCTTGCAGAAGAGAAGCTCACAGTACACAAAAGTGGATGGCCAAGTGTTTCTCAAAAGGCAGTTATGACAGAAGCTTTCAGTTCTGTGGGGTTGTTGGCGCCCCCAGAGGGACTACTGCAAGCATTGACAACCAAGAGGGAGAAAGATGGGGGAACTCTCATCACAGATCTGCCTGCAGTTGTGCTTGGATCCATTTTATGTCAGATTGATGATCCTGTTGATGCTGCTGCAGCTGTTTGTGCCAGTCGGCACTTCTGGGCTCTGTCTCTAACTGCACCTTTCCACCTGCGACTGCGGCCTCGCCATTTTGAAGACAATATAGCAAACAGTGATGACTCATCACAAAGCAGGTCCAGTTTTTCTGCCAGCAAGTTTATGGGCAATCATCCTTTGTCACACTTGTTATCTTAATATATTGTTGTGATCATATGAGAATGAGAGTTCTTCTGCAAATAAGATGCAAATTTGGCCTATAGCAGCAAGATGAGTCTTTTGTCTAGATTATCATGTTGAGACACGAATCACAGTCTTGTGTGTCTTTGGATATCATCAGCAATTTTTCATTAAAATGAGTAGATGAAAGGAAAGTACACATGATCGGGTAACTCCAAAACTTTCCACACCTGCTTCTCATTTAGGGTTTTGTCACATATGTGGACAAATCCAGCTTTGAAAGCTTGATTCTGTATTTGCTGTAAAACCATGATCCAGGAAGGAAACTGGTTTCAGGTCTTGACTCTCACTGTATAGTATTAGCAAGCCTCAATTCAGAATTTAACCCTAATTTGGAAATGGGAATCCAGTCTCCCTGTAGCAATTTAGGGTTTGTAGCTCACTGAAAATGCAAAGCTGCAGGTATGGTGCACAGACAGTTGGAGCATGGACAAGGGCAGCTTTATCAGGAATCCGGAAGTACATGCCTGCTACCCAGGAGCTTGACTTGGCAGGCTGTCCAGTTGTTGACGATGATGTTGCAGCGGTTCTGACAGATTTACGATCCTTGGAGCGCCTTGTACTTGATGGCTGCCAGAAACTGTACGTCACTCTTCTCTTGTTTGCATCCTGGGTCCTAGTTTATGTTGTTGGAATGTTCAGACTGAGGTTTTCTACTGTGAAATCTGTGTTGTGTGAGCAGAACATCGGCAGTTGCTGATGCACTAGCAGTCTCGGTAAGATCAGGACCACGAGCTTTAAGTCTACAACGATGCTACAGGCTGGGTCCGATTGCAGCTGGCAACCTTTTGGCAGCAGCAGCAGCAGACAGATCCAAACTGCAGTGCATCTTGTTGAGCCATTTGGATAGGCTGGAATTCCCTCGAGACTCGCTTTTGTTGGATATGCAACACAATGAGGCTGAAGATGTGATTAATACCAAGTTGGAGCTTGGCAAGACAATTGGAAATGTCAACACAGGGGCAGGATTGCACTTGCTTGCACTACATAATTGTGGAGGCCTTGGTGCCTCTGAGTTAGCTGCTGTGGTAAAGTCCTCTTCCCTCTCTAGATATGAGGGATTCCTGGGTACTGTGAAGAGTGGTCATGTGTACTCTTGGGTTTTTTGTGAACAAGCTGGTAACTCAGTTTGGTTTGGTGGACGACTCTGTGTTTCGGGTTGGGACAGGCAATGACATGTCCACTGTTGGAGCTTTTGCTCTTGGGGGGATCAGTTGAGGGTCTAGGCCTCTGCAGACCTGAAGCATTGCAACAGGAAAAAGCTGCAGCTGCAGCATCTGCCCTCGTGCAAACAACAGAGGCCCTCACAAGAATCCGAGTGCTTGAAATCACATTCTTCACATCTGCAGTGACACAAGCTGTGAGGTGAGGGCTTGAATCCAAGAATCCAATGTTCAATTAAGCTTTAGGTTCATCATAAGGCTGTGGACAGAACAGGTTCTCAACTTATTGTCAGTTTTCCCATCACTGCTGGTTTTGTGACAGAAACTCAATGATTCAACTGGTTTTATATTGGAGACTTCATTGTGTTTGCAGAGAGCAGGATCAGAAAGGGATTCAAGTCTGGGACCTCTGTGATGAGGGATCTGTGGCAGCTGCTGCAGCCATGGTGGTGGGTTTGAAGAAGCTTGGTCAGAATAGTGCTGTGAGTGTGAGGAGCCCACTTGAGCGTACACTGGGTGCTTCAACTCTGGTTAAGAAGATCAGCACAAACATGAGAGAGCAGTTTGAAGAGGATGTGTTGAAGTCACCCAAATATCTGGGCTTTGGATCTATGCCATATCACAATGTTAGTGGAGATGGAAAGACAGGTACCTGTTTCTCTTTCCCTCGAAGTGAAGACAGATGGGAATCTTCAGCAGAGGATGTAATGCTGGTGCTTCGTGCAGCAGCAAATTGCTCTGATATTCGACGCAGGACACCCTTGCATGTGGCAGCAATACGTGGAGATGTATCTATGACAGCTGGGTTACTCTCAGTTGGTGCTGCTGCCAAGGGAACAAAGGACTCAGCTGGAGCAACAGCTCTCTTTGTTGCTGCTGAGTGTGGTCATGCATATGTCTGTGAACTCTTATTACAAGGGGGTGCAGATGTATTGGCAAGCAATCGTGCTGGGGAGACTCCACTCTACATTGCAGCACTGAGGGGTCACTCTGCAGCAGTGGGGATAATGCTAGCCCACTGCCATGAGCATGGTGTGAATTGGCAGGATGCGGATGTTTATGGTATGCCCTTCTACCCCGCATACTACCTTCTTCTGGGGGTCGAAATTTTGCGAGAAGATTGGTCAATATGTATTCTTTGTTGAGACTCCCATGTGCATGTCCCCTGGTCAGTCATCACAGCGGGGGTTTCTCTGCCCACGTCTGGGAGCCAACCAGTGGGAACCTGCATGGGAGCCAGGTGGGATACAGTAACCCTGCCTTTCAGCTCTGTTGTGATGATGATATTCCTGTAGGTGTCTCATTGTGCTCCAGTCTTAAAATTCTGAAGCAAGGGTAAGTCTCAAGGAGGCAAAGGAATTTTCTGTTTTGGGTCTTTGTCAAGCATCTGTGGTTGGATCTAAGGCTTATTTCCATGCAATTTAGATCCATACCGCTTGAGAACAGATGTGGTACTGTTCTCATGGTTTTCAGATTTATTCATATGCAATTCCCTGTGAAGCTTTTGTACTTTTCCAGTCTTTTTCATTGCTATTGTGGAAGCTCAAGTGTTTATAGAGTCTGGTAACCATGCTTCTTGGAAATGTTCATGTGAGTGGTTACACTAATGTGACTTGTAAGTGCTGTTTATGTTGTTGGGCAATCAGTCCATTCCCTCTACAATTTTCCTGACCAAATCTGACCTGCATGAAGCAGGTGATGGATGGACTCCTCTTATGGCAGCAACAGTTGCAGATCGGCAAGATGTGGGAAAGGTGTTGCTCTGGGCTGCAGGAGCTCCCTTGGGGATGGGCTCTCACCCAGAAGGGGAACCTGTAACTACTGGTGCAGATGTTGCACATTTTGTGGATTCTGATAAGCTCAATGATCAAGAGCCTTCAACGACTGGAAAGCAGACATGCAACCAAGGGTCAGAGTCCACTGACTGCAGTCCAACTCAACCAAAGGGTAAGTCAAAAAAGAAGTCAAGAAGAGGTGGAGGAAGGGATGGGAGCTCTGTGCTCGCACTGCGGCCTCCACCACAGCTGCTTGATGCTCAGAATCGTTATGGCCAAACTGCACTTCACATTGCAGCCCGAAGGGCTTCAGTTTGGTTTGTCGCAAATCTCCTCAGTGCAGGTGCTTCCTTGGATGTACGAGATGCTTATGGCATGCGTGCTATTGACATTGCACACCGCCAGAGTCATGCCGTTGTGGCAGACATACTTAAACAATGGGAGTCAGTCCAACACAAAAAAGTGGGTACCCCACCCACTGGATCAACACCGTCTTGTCCTGCTGCTCTTGGTCCATCTGAAAAAGGGAAAAAAATCTTAAAGGGGAATTTATTGTCTAGCAACCCTTCAAAGGTAACCAGCAGCCAAGCAACATTCTATCCATCATCAGACATGACACGGGCCTCAAGTTGCTACTGTCCATCCTGCTGTTCTTCAAATTGCAACAGAGAAGTTGTCTGTTCTGAAACTGCACCTGTGACTGGGCTTCAAGGGATTTGGTCAAAACCCTACTCCTGCGGAGAGAGTCAGGGACCTTCAACAGGGGTAGCACATGAGATGTTCAAGGGTACTGAAGACCTTGAAGGTAATGTTCTAGATGTAGTGCAAGAGACTGGTTTGAAGAGTAATGCAAGTGAGGGCCATAGAAGCATCCAAAGCTACTGGAGAGGTCGAGGCACTCGGCGGCGTGTTTTTTCAGAGGGGCGTATTTCTTCATCTACTTCTTGAGTCTACATTTTAGGCAACCTCAACAATGGCTAGATGTCTGATTGACTGCTAGCTGAACCATTGTCTTGGGGTGTGAGGGATTGGAGTAGTACATGCAACTCTTGAGATCAGCTTCTGTTTTCTTGTATCAGATGAAGGAATTGCTGCAATAACATTAAGAAATGCTCTTGCTTTCAGAGGTAAGTTTCTTTGTATCCTGAATCTCATAGATTGCTCATAGCTGACACTGGTTAAGGTTCTGATTGCAGAGATTCTGATTGTTAAGGTTTATGGTGAGAGTCCTTGACATTGGGTTCCACTTTTGGTCCCTGGATCCATGGAATGTGATCCAACATGAGCAGTTATCAGTTCAAATAGATCCAGCTTTCTGGGGTTCTCATCTTGATATATTGTCAAGATCAGAAACAATCATAATCTGTAGCTCTAGAGTTTCTAAGATGTGATGGACTCAATCAGTCTGCCAGAACTAAGTTCTTCCCCTGGAAGACTGACTTGGGAGTGTACAACTCCTGTGTATTGTCCAGAACATGAGAAGTTTATGAGTTGCTGCACATTGCAGACTGGGAATCTCCTGAGCTCTGTTGAACTTCAATAGTCTGACCTTGGTCATACAGAGAATGCAGATAGCACAGGCACTTTGTATCAATAGCACTGATCTGACTGAAGCAGGTTGAACTAGCATGGGGTGGGTGGGGGGGGGGGGTGTGGTCTTGCATCATGGTGCCACTGCAACTTTCCAGTTTCTGATATGTGCACCTGATGTAGGGTTGGACTAGGGCAGTGACCTGAGCTGCTGGCATAGCCACCATCATCATGAGGCCCAGGGCTATAATGCTCTTGTTTTGCCGTCATATCAACTTGAGACCCAAAACTCACAGAAAAAGCTGGACTCGGGTTGAAAGAGACTACTACTACTGCTTCTAACTGAAAGCAACCCAATCAAATTGGAGTGGGGGGACAAAGGGTGATCTGATATAAACAAAAGAAGTTAGCGGATCACAGACATGCTTTAGCATGCTTGTGAGCTTGCTGCATGAAGGATGAGTAGTTTTTTTTTGCAGCTGCATCCAGTAGTAATGAATGCTGCATCTGCAAGGCATTTCGTGCATCCTAATGCTGAGCTATGCCCAGTATTCATCAAGGCATTACAGGACACAACTCATAAAGATGAAAGCATCTCTAGCATCATCATCACTGGCATGTGGTCTGTCCAAGCTGGTTGTTGCAACTACAATACTTCCGATGAAGACCTGCACCTTAATGTCACACACGCCAGTGGGAGGCTCTAGGGAAAATGCTTTCTTCAATTCCTGCTTGCTGCACCTGCAATCCATTGTTGTCTTCTCATGGAAAGAATTCCATTGCCCGGGCCTTCTATGTAAGTTTGGGATTGAGTACCTAGGCTCATCAGAGCCTTTCATTGCACTCTTTATGCAACGCAGGCGAAAGTGTGCTCACATGATAGCAATCAAACTATAGGATTATGAACCTGCTGCCATCATGCTCTAGAGACAATTCTCAAGTGCTCTTCAATGTACAAGTTCAATGCATGTGAAGGCTTAAGTTTGTACCCAACCTATTTTGGGCTGAAAACACATGAAATGATTTGAAACTTTGTGCAGTTATCATGCAAGTTCCTCAAATGTTCCTGAAGGAAGATGCTCAAACCAAACAGCAGGAGACCTAATGGGGATTTCAACCATGGTACAAAATTGTTTTTAGCAAGATTCTTCAAGGAGGTGAAGTAAAGCCATTGAGAGAGAAGCAGTTATTTCTTCTTACACTTACATAAAACAACTTCATTGCATTTTCTTGAGCTACCAAGAATTCCCAGTAGAGCAGCATCTCTCAATGGTCTTCCTAAATGATGTCATTTGGATTTAAAAGATCACTATGGTCAATCTCCAATAGCAGCTCCAGTGTTGTTACAGTTAGAAATCTGCAAATCACTTGTACTTAATTTTATTGTCTATTCTCTTCCTTCCAAGCACTATCTAGCCAAAAATCCATGATTCGGCACTTGCCCACCCAAAATGCCCATAGTCAAGAGAGAACCATAACAATAGACATAGATTTTTGTTTAACTGTAAAATCTTCCTGAACTTTGAAACATTGCATATGTCTTGGTTGGGAGGAACCTCCACATCAAACTTCAAAAAAATGATGTAGATGTATGACTTGATATTCGACATGAAATGCTGGATTGTGGTGCTATTGATTCCAATCCCAATCTCCTTAGTTTGGGAAGCAAAACTTGAACTTGAAAGAATGATGTAGACTGGAGAATGACTTGATATTCCAAACAAAATGCTGGACTATGCTGTCATCAGTTTGAACCCCAATCTCCTATTTCTGGGCAGCTAAAGGAGCATTACAACATTGAATAAATGTGCCTGGAATATAATGTGCTTAATGTTGAGGCAAAAAACACTACAGTATCCTTCATTCTTTTGTCATATCTACTAAATGCTCATGCAGCATGCACTTTGCTTACCCTAAACACAGCAGTGCTGTGTGCTCCTTCCCTTCTCTTGTATTTTTCTTTCATTCACAAATGTAAAGATGTATCTAACAATTCCAAATATGAAGGATGGTGAATTTCACAAAATTTGCAACAGAAACTGAAATAATGAGCAATTACATGAAGTAGCCAAAATGCAAAGTGCAAGAAGAAATTGACCTTAGAACCAGGAAGAGAGTGGTTTCTTCACCATTGGATGTTGTAAACCAAGTTGGGACCAAAGTATCCTTGATTGACACCAATGCCTGCTTCACTGCCTCCACCTTCTGCACTGACTTTTTGCCTATAATTGCAGCTGTCTCTTCAACATATTCCCTTCTGTAACCTCATTCTGATTTGCTGCATTGAAAACTCCTACACTAAGTATGAAAACCCTGACAAAACCCTTGTGCTGGAAACAGTTGATGCTTCCTACAACATAAAACCCAGATTATCAGGTACTCCATTGGATCAATGAGAAGGGGAGAGCTTGCCTTGCTTCGAGTTGATTAGAAAAATTTGGTGCTAGAACTACGTGAACCATGAGCTTCAAAACACATCTGTAACAAAAGTTGGCCCACTTTTGGACCTCAGAGATGACCTTCAGCTCAATATGTTCAAATAATCTGGTATTAGGAACAAATTATGAAGAGGAGAAGGCCAATCCAAGTAAGTTGCAAGCTCAATTTGTATACACATTATACAATAACTTGGTCATTGCATATATTGAACCAATTTCTTTTAGAATTCCATGGATTTTTCTCTTCTCCTATTCATATCACCATTACCTCTGTGCCAGAGTTGAATATCCACCTATTGACAGTAGAGCACAGAAGTTTAGAAGCAGTGGCAAGCAGCATGGGAAAGAGATTGCTATGTCCCCAGATTCAACCTTGGAAATGAGAGACAAAAATTCTTCTTAGTCAAAGTCGGAGGATGTGAAGGTTTTGTCTCTGATGCAAAGGTTAAATGAGACCTTGCCTGCATTGACAGGGTCTATCCCAGGTTTATACAAGTTAGTTTGAATTGGCTGCTACTATGAACCATACGGTTCATTTCATAAATCATGCCCCCTGTACAAGGCTCAGAGCAAGCATCTAAACATATGGAATAGAGAGGCCTACATGCAAGGTAGTTGTTGGGGTAGCTTCTGATGCTCCAGTGTAGGGTATTCACTAATCTGATGACCTAGACCACCACAATATGCACATCCATTGACCCCACTGGATTTTGCAAGCTCCTCAGGTTTGAATGATGACTACTGGAACTTGTTCACTAACTTGATAAGGTTTCCTTCAATCTACAGGGGACCTTCAACAAAGAGATGTATAAGATGCTACAAGCACTTATGGGAATTCATCCTGTATTCAGAGTCCAGACACCACCGCTCCACTCCTAGTGATTTGATAGATTGTCCTATTTCAATTTCTGAGGATTCAATAACAATTTGACAAGGTTCCATCTCTGACAAAAGCTTGAATCTAGATGCACAGGAGTCATTGTAGAGAACTACAATAATATGAGAGTAGTTGACCCCACATTCATGTGTGATCAGAAAATTGCACTCTGTTGTATACTGTTTGTGCTGTAGAAATGAGAGAGAATTCTATTGCAAAACAAGAAGTCTTTCACATATTTATACACTGTTGATGATATAACTCCTCTCCTAGTCTGTAGTTGACAACCTAGATGAACATTACAAGCACCTAAATGCTACCTTCCACAAATCTATCAGCTCATGTGGATCAATCTAACGATCCACCTCAGTTGTATTGGATCAGCCAGCTAAAATTCATTGTCTCTTCCACATTCAAAATCACCCAGCAGCAAGGATGTTCCTTAATGTTAGTAGGACAATCTACTCTGGTAGCTACACATTCCATTCTATTTATCTTCTCTTAAGGAAATTGGTGGTCACCCAGGTTCATCAAACTAGCTGCTTTCTCTAGGTACCTTGCAGAACGTTGACAGAAAAACTGACCTCAAAAACTGGTTTAAATTCATAAAAACCTCCAATGAAAATCAAAGTGTAGTTTGGGGGACTTCCCCAACCACAATTTCCTACTCCTGAATATTTTTCATCTGGAGGTGGGGGAGATTTGTTGTAAAGTGATTTGCAGCATTCATTTGAATGCATCTGGGCTGTCCTTATAATAGTGCACCTTGGTTTTTATGTAGGGGAGGCTCTGTTGTCAGTGCCTTCACCTTGGATCTCAGGCTTTGCCTTGGTTAACAGGGCAGAAGGCACTAACAGCAGTGAAGCCCTATATATTACAAAATAACACTTGACTTTGCAGTTCATCTTCAGTGAGGCTGCCCTTCCTAAAATGCTTATGAGAACTTGTTGTTTACTTGAAGCTTCTGCTGGTGAATGTTACCTGGTAGGATCATAAGGCAAATGCTTGCATATCAAGCAATACCCATTGTTTTGCAATTCGCTCCCATGGATGCTCCATGCCCTTCACATTCCTCATTCTTCATTTAAACCACACATATGATGCAGAAATAGGGTGAACAACAAGCCAATTCAGGCTGATATGCCTATTGGTAGCTTGTTAGCATGACGATCACAAGGAAGCAAACCTCGTGATGGCTTCACATTAGCTTGTCCATTAGTGTGGTGAATAGTGAAAGGAAAAAAAACATTTCTTACCTTATGATTAAAACAACAACATGAATTTAACTGTGATTGTGAAAATGGCGCATGAACAAAAACCCAAAGATAACAAAGTCCATAGAGTATAGAGAGCAGAAAGACAATCAAGGGAGTAAAGACAACCCAAAGAGTTTGGAGAACATGAACTTTTTGAGCACATTCGCATTTCACATCATGCACCCCTATTGCAATGCACTTGCAAGAGCTTGCCCAATTGTAGTAGCTTGCCCATCTATAGTTGCACATTTCTTCCTCATGAATGTGGGGGATTGATGGGGAAGGAGAAAATAGTCCTACATCACATTTAGAGGAGACCGGGGCTTTAGAAGTAGGGTTTCCAAATAAGATGTGATAGATAGGGCAAAACATGTTGGGAGATCATGGAAAAGTGCTAGTTTTTAATGTTTGACCTCATTGAAAACAAATATTCAGAATACAATCACAAGCCATTTAAGGAGAACAATTGGAAGGCATTCATAGATATTGTGAATGCAAGTTTTTTGAATGACGTGCAACAAAAGTGGAAGTAAATTCAAAACAAGTGGAAGAAAATGACAAAGATTCTCAAAATAGAGAAGTAGAGGAAGATTAAAGTAATTGGTGCACTTCCATCAAATTGGCCATTGTTTAAATGTTTTGACAACATTTTTTTTGGTATTGTTAAAATAAGTGGCATATCTAATGTCATAGATCAAGGTGTGTATGATGAATTTTGAGACCAAGGTTGTGAATGTTAGTGATGAAAGGATGTTGAAACACCTCGAATCTTGTGCAAATACAAATCAAAGCCAATTGTCACTACTAATTCCTTCTAATCAATTGCCACTACTACCACTATCATATGTGGTATTTGGCTTCAACACATATGTAAACATAACAACCATATGCAATTAACCTTGTATCATCATTTGTTTCCCATTCCTTTCATTTCATAATATTTGAAGTGTGATGAATTTTGTCATCTCCATTTTTTTCATTTCAATCTCCTTTTCCATGTGTGAAATTAATAACGGAATCTACAATTACATATGAGCCTATAGATAACCTCTTCTTCTACAACTTTAGTTTTTTTAAGATTATCCTTGTACACCAAGTAACTTGCATGCCCTATTTTTAAGGCTATCAAAATGGTAGTTCCAACATTTGTATTATCATCCTTAAACACAAAACAATTGTCTTTCAACTTTGTATTTGAAATGTTTCAAAATTCACCATTTATTTTTGAGAAAATTAAATGCATTTTTTATACCCACCTCCTTAAATTCATGTTGGAATCATATTTTATCTTGTCTACATATGTATGATTACATGCCTTCAAATTCTTTTGCAAGTAGGTATGAATTGGATAAGTTGCATCACCAATTAAGAATGGAGTGCATCTCATACTTCAAATAATAATAATTGGTTATTGAAGAATTTCACGAGACTTCAATTCTGCATATAAGCTACACCATTTGAACTATCCACTATCATGAATCACTCTACGTTGGCCAACACAAACATTCCAAAATATTTTGTCTACATCGCACATGGCTTGTAGCACAATATTATGGAACTTTTCCTATTGAAAAAATCACCAACGACAAGTGTAGCTTTCTTATTTAAAAGATTTGCCACGAGAATGTGAATTCCATCTATAGTTCCACAAATGTTAAGTATACATGTAAGATTTTCAAAACAAGCAACAATGTCTTCAAAATGTTGACTTGAAGGAATATTGATGTATTTATTCACCAATTTTTTTTTGTTAGTTAACACATGACAAATCATGTCAACATGTTTTTAAATTATTGATGCACCCACATTAAATTGATTGACCATATATGTAGCACTAGATCCATGAGCAAATCGATAAATAACAATAGCCACGATCTTTTTAATATTTAATTGTGGCCTAACAAGGTTTAAAGAATTCAAGTGTGAAAAATGTGTCAACTCCAAAACTAGGTTGTTCAAAATTTCAAAATTCATTTTATAATGCAATAAAAATTTCATGTCTTTCATTTTGAGTGTGGTATGCCACACATTCGTTTCCACAAGGTCCCAATATATATATCATTTAGGTTTTTTCCACCATAAACATGGTGGGTGTTTTTTCCTACTCACATCAACCCAAAACATTGGAAATACATTGAATCCTATTATATTTCCGTCTAAAGTTGAAAGCACATTATACACTTTGCATTTAAATGTTGCACAATTCCCTGGTGTAAATAATAATAACATCTAACTAAGAAACGTTTGTTCAAGTGAGGTTGGATCCATTAACACAAATTATGAAAACAAAAAACCTTAAAATTATGAAATGCATTATGAAAGTCCCAAAACAATGCAAATTTCACTAATTAAAATAAAAGAAAAGAAAAAACCAATCTAAGTTGTTAAAAACATCTTTTATAAACTTAGGAAAAATTTGTGAAAAAAAAATCCCACAAGTAAACAAAGATTGAAAAAATGGGTAATGTTCTTGGACCTTGGTTGTAGTCTTTACCCTTTGAATTTGTCTCTTTTCACTATTAGAATTCTTGGTTTTTCAAATAGTCCAAATTGATTAACTAGTCTTTTTTGACTAATGGACATGTCCATTTACACTAAAGGGTTGAAACATGTATTTTTTGATCAATCAACTTGACTAAAGTGATTCATTTGACCACTACATCCAATAAAATTAGACAACTTTATTCAAATGGCCAATGGGTTTTAGTCAAACGAAACATCTTATGCCTATTACATACCTACCTCTTATTTCCCACTTATAATCCTACAATCTACCTACTTACTAACCCACCCACTCATCTAAATGTAAGACCTACCTACTTAGCCACCCACCCACCTATTTAAATGTACTACTTACACACCCACCTACTTACCTACTTATTTACCCATCCACCCACCCACCCGCCCACCTACCTACCTGCCTAGTACTTATTGGGTGCAAATGAGATACAATGAATTAACAACATTACTTTAAAAAAAGATTGCATGTCCTTTTGCCCAAAAATAACTTTTTCATACAAATGAATTTTTTGGTCAAAACATAGTCAAAGAAGCCATAAAAGGCGTTAGATGTTAGATTCTATCATAAAAAAATAGTGATTTATTTTTTTTTTTCCATTTGAAACCATGGTAATCATGGCACATTATTCCTTTTTAACAGACATGAATGTCAAGAAACTCACATTGAAAATCCATTTGATCCAATTTTAAATTTTGGTTTAGTTAAGGATTTTGAAAATGAAAAATTCTATCATTAAAAAATGACATTTTTGCAAAGGACTTCCAAAGGATTCATATAATAAAAATGAGTTAATGGTAGAAAATATGAGATGATAATAACCTATTAGACACATTAAAAAAATTTCACAATTTAAAAAATGTGGAATTCTAAATTTTTGAGAATTCAAAGTATGTACATTTGAAAATTTAGAACTTCAAAGCTTCAAGAGTGGTTTACCACATATAAATGGGGTATAATGTACATGCTATGTATTACATTAAATTCAACTTTAAAAAATTAACACTTTTTAGTATGATTTCAAATTATCATCATTTTTCAAGATGAAACATAAAATTTGCAAGGAATTTGTACATTTGTACAAATTCATATTTATTCAAAAATGATTAAAAACAAATTGACTTATTGGGGCAATTCTAATAATTTTTCATAATAAGTTGCAAGAAAAATCATTCAAAAAATCATTCATATGAAATTCATTATTGTGGGGAAAACAAAATGCCAAATTAATGTAAAGTAAATTCATTTGTGGTTCCTTTGATCTCATTTTGACCCTTTTGAACAATGTTTTTTTGCAATTGTTACAATAAGTGCTTATAATTGTTCAAGTATATGACATGTTTTTTTGTTGATACATTTTGAATAAATATGAAAATTTGAAAATGTGTTGATTCCTTGTAAATTCAGTGTTTTGTTTTTTTAAATGATAACAATTTCAAATCATAATTACAAAATTATTTTAAATTATTTTATTATTTTTTGTATAATAATCTACAATTTTTCTTAACACATCATGTACATTATACCCCATTTATATTAGGGTATGAGTGCTTTTGGAATGTGTTTAATATGTATTTATCTTTTAAATTTTTTCACATCAATTTTTTAATATTATATGAATCATTTTTATAGTCCTTTACAAAATTGATTCTTTTGACGTAATAAATGTTCATTTTCAAAGGTTTTAAATCAAAATTTCATTTAAAATTTTTATCAAATGGATTTTTGGTTTGAATTCCTTAACATTCATATAATGAAAGAGGAACAACTTGCCATGATTTCCATGGTTTTAAATGGAAAAAACTTATCCAATTTTGATTGTTTTTCTTTGTTGTTTGATTTTTTTTTGGTTCATTTGATTGTGACTGCACCAATTTTCCTACTTCTTTACTTACGTACCCACCCACCCACCTATCTCTTATCACTTACCTACTTATGTACTTCATAGTCTTGTAGTGAAGTGTCAAAATAAGCATGTGAAATAAAAAATTGACAAAAATTGAACACTGTTTGATGGTGTGGTCCATTGGTTTAGGACTTGGTTTATCATTGGGGAGGTTAAAGATTCAGTTCCTAATATTAGTGACCTATGTACATGCTTAAGAGGTTAAGGTAGTTATGTTAGGTTAGGTTAAGTAAGTGGAGTAGGTTATATTAAGTTAGGTTGAGGTATGTCAAGTAGGATAAGGTAGGGTAAGGTAGGTTACCACCTACCTACTTGTCTTTTTATGACCTACCTATTTACCTACCACAATGTTTTTAATAATAATTTTAAAAATGAATTATTTAAATGTGGGAAAAAAATTGACCAGTCAAATGGTTCATTGTTTACTAATCAAAAGGACTAGTCAAATGGTCCATATTTTGTTAGTTAAAAAGACTGCCCCAGTCATAATAAACATGTCAAAATTGTAATGTTTAAAATGATGGAATGGTTTTTTTCACTCATGTTTAAATTATATATTTTTGATAAGATTTGCAAATTGAAAAAACCAAGAATTTTAATATTGCTTCAAATTTTCTAACCTTTTTATCCCTTTAGTTTCCTTTTTCTTTACAACAAAAAATTCATAAAATAAATCTTTTTTCCCAAAACCAAATACTAGAAGAAATCATGATTTTTGAAAAGGTTCAATTTGATTAAAGTGTTTACATTGACTAAAAGGATGTTTGTTTTGACTAAAGGTATGGGGCATGAAAAAAACATGGTTTTTTTGACTAAAGTGCCCATGACCAAGTGTTAAATTATACATTTAGTCAAAAGAGATAAATTTTTAAAATGGTCCATCAAAATACATGTGGTTTAATCAAATGGGCCATACTAAATGGCCATGTTTAATCAAATTGGCCATATTAATTTTGTTAATTAACTTACTTGCTATGCGTACTAAGTTACCTACCTACCTACATCTTACCTACCTATTTACCTAAATATGTGCTACCTACCTACTTATTTATCATCTACTTACTTATGTCCTACCTACCTACCCACCCATCTACTTATTTATTTACCTACCTACCCATCTACCTATTTACTTACCTAGTTACATATTTATTTACTTACTTAAGCATCTACCTATTTACTTACTTAGTTACCTTTTTATTTACCTAGTTACCTATTTATTTATTTACTTAAGCATCTACCTATTTACTTACTTAGTTACCTATTTATTTACCTACCTACCCATCTACCTATTTATTTACCTAGTTAAGCATCTATTTATCTACTTACTTAGTTACCTATTTATTTATCTACATACTTGTATATACCTATCTATCCACCTACTATCTACCTACCTACATATCTACCTACACACTTACCTATATTTTACATAAATATGTATATACACCTAAAAACATAAGTAGGTAGGCATGTGTACCTACCTATCTACATAGTTAGGTATTTACTTATCTATTTATGAAAAAATTGAAGTTCAAATGTTATTATGCACATTGATAAAAAATTACATTGAAGTTAAAAAAAACATTTTAAATCCATTTGGCATCATATTGTTTTATAAAATGGTGTGATGGTTTGATGGTCAAGATATTGGTGTGGAACCAAAAAGACCAAGGTTCAATCCTCATTACCAACATATATTATGTGGAGTATGTATATTGGCATATATACCTTGTGCATATGTGTAAATGTATAGTGCTTGGGTAGATTATGGATAGGTAAGTACGAGGCCATGGTGGTTTTGTGGGTAGGTAGGTAGGTAGGTATTTATTACATATTTATTTATTTAAAAATTGGGCTATTTTGTAATTTATTCTTTTTGGTTGCACAATTTTTTGTCCGATTTGATTAGTAAAAAAAAACCATCTTATGGTTAGTAAAAAAAATTTCTAGTAAAGTTGAACATGTTTAAATTGACGTTTACTATGACTAATTGGTTAGATTGACCAAATGTCAAAATGAATGGTTTTTGGTTTAGTTTTCCAATTAAATAAACCATGATTTTGTGTAATGAAAGCTAATAGGAGAGTGGGTGGCCTTTTGTGCCTAACCTAAACCAACAAGTAGCCTAGCGGATAGCTTGGGTAGATGGGGCCCACCATAGGTTAATATGCCTAGGCTCATAGTAGCATGTGCTTAGTTTAATTGACAAGGGTTGAATTAAGGTTGTCATTCACACACACATTGAAATGTCACCTATGAGACAAAATTAAAACATTGGGGAAATAATCAACCACTAGTGGAACATTCGATGGCAAAATTAGAATAGCAAATTGTTAGTCTCTAACCATTTTCCCTTATTTTTGGAAACTAGTTTGGGATCCAGTTTAAGTGAAACAAACATACATTTGCATCCACACTTGAACCATTTCTTTGAAGGTGTTTTTTTTAGTTCCTCAAAAGTGATCCTAGTATCCAAGAAACAACACTAGAGATGGTAAAGTTGAAAATTTATAGTAAATTTCAATACCCAAGATGATATATGGATGTAGCTAGTAGTATAAATCTCTAGGTTATTAGAGTTAAACTACAAGGAAGTTGGAAGAAACACTAAGAAGTTGGTTATTAGACAATTAAAGTAAAAAAAAAAAACATAGCAAATTAAATTCAAATATATTTATCTATGGGCAATTTTTTCTTAGTGTATTTTGAAGGCACTTTCAATTCATTAATAACCCTCCTTGAAAAGAAGGATTTAAAAACTTACATTCATTCCTCCTTAAAATTGGGTGTAAGAATGTTCCCCCTCCTATCCCTTACCATATACTTAATGTTTAAAGTGTAAGCTTAAAAGCTTTGCCTAACATAGGCCACAACACGTTTTGCACTTTGTGGCTATGTAAATGGAAGGTGCCTTATATGCAATAATAGGAGGTTAGTAGTGAGGGGGCATTTCATTTTTTGGAAAAGTTGCCTCGCTTTTTAAAATTCTTATATCATGATATGAAAAAAAAAAAGGTCAGTAAAGTTTTTTGTTTGTTAATGCTTTTAGGCTGGGGCATTCTGGAAATAACTAGTCTTTGGTTCCCACCTTGAAGGCCTATTATTTAAAGGCTAGTTATTTTAGGATGCCCCAACCCAAGGGTGTTACCCTACACCTAATTGGGCAACTCTTGACGTTGAAGCCTTATTGGTTGAATTCTTTTAAAAAAAATCATCTTTAAGAAAATTGGGAATGGTTTCAAATTTTTGACAACAACAACAACCAATTTTCAAAGTGTTAGTTCTCACAAATTTAATTAGTTAGTTTTTGAAGGTGGTTTTCAAAAATTGGAGATCAAAAGTTCAATTATTTCTACCAATAAAGATTTTTTAATTACTAAAATTATTAAAAAAGGTAGAAATTTTGAATACAAATAATGTAATTTTTTTTTTTGAAACATGTTATGTGTAAATGAATTCATGATCTTGTTCAAATGAACCCTCAAACTTTTTAAACTCTTTTTCTAAACCTACATCATTTTCAATTTATTCCACCAAATTAGAAGGCAATTTACAACCAATTCTAAGATCATTTGGTTAATGTTTTCTCACAAAAATCAACTTTTTTAGATTGTTCAATTGTGAACAACATTTTTTTAAATTAACAAATATGCCCACTAATTTTTTTTGGATTCAATTTGGGATTTTATGATGCTTAACATTTGATGAGCCAAAAAATCATCATTAGAGAATTGTTAATTTCTAGACATTACCAAGTGGATCCCAAAGAAATCAAATGTCCTTTTCAATGGTTGAGGAAATCAACATTTTAATAGGTTAGGAAATATTTCTTGATGAAATTATCTTTTAGAAGGGAATACCATTTGAGGACACAAATGTAAAATAAGATGTTTAAATTAGACACTTTCCACAAGCTAAAAAAACAAGTGATTTTTCACAATCAAAAGGCCAAGGTCTTGTACAAAGTCTTTTTGTTGCACATCATATGTTTTGAAAGGATCTTTCATAGCATGAAAAATAGATATTGCATTAAAACTAACACATTAGGCATCTTTCAACAATTCTTGCACTATACACTTCCTTTTCAATTTTTTTTGAAATTATGGGATGGTTTACATTGACATGTTTTTTCAAAGTTGTTGTCTCGTATGCTTTACAATATGTTATTAGACCTTTTATCCTTTTGGTGCTTGAATTAGGTGCAAGTATAAGGTTACTTTAACAAAAAATGCATTGTATGATTAAGGATTTAAGGACTACCCCCATCATTAACACAATAGAATGCCCAACATAATGGATATTTGTTATGCCCTTTCCATGTTCTCTTTTAAACATTCAATTTTTCACAAGTTGTTTTTATGCTTAAATTTACTTCATTTTTTTTTTCTGTGCTATTATTTACTATTTGAAAATTTAAATTTCTTTCTTATCTTTCCACATCTTTTTCAATAATAATTTCATTGAGATTTTAATTCATTTTCAATTTTACTTATGATCATGTTTTCATTTTCATTTGAATTTTTAGAATATTACAAAACAAGGTGGAGAAATAAAAAACAAACATATTTTTTCCAAACTAATAATTTTAAATATTTGATGAGTTTTTAACATATCTATGTTATGAGAGTGAAAACAAAACATTTATAAGCATTTATAAGGGAAAAATATTTCATTTTTTCCCCCTCTCTTCATGTAAAGAAAACATGCAACTAATATATGCAACTAACATAATGAAGTATGAATAATAAACCCTACACACAAACAACAAACCTAAACTTATTAACATACAAAACATACACAAGAAAAAAAATCCAAATACATACATCTTCACAAAACTCATACATTTATACATACAAAATAATATAAAAAAACAAACAAAGGAAAAAAAAGCTCACATTGAAGAAATTTGAATTTGAAGTTTCTTGTTTCTTCTCCTTCATTTGCACATAAGCAAAGGAGGGGGGTAGTACCAAATTGAAGGAGTCAAACCACAAGAACAACAAAGGGGAATAGTAGTAGCACACAACAACAAGGAACTAGGGAGCAATAATAGATCAAAGAGGTATTTGGGGAGTGGTAGTAGTGCACACCAACAAGGACCTATGAAGTAATAGTAGCACATGATGACAAGGAACATTAGTAGTAGCACACATTGACAAAAGGAACAATAGTGCATGATGACAAGGAAAAACAACAACACACATTAACAAGGGGAACAATAACAATGCATGGTAATGAGGAACAATAGAAGTGCATGTTGATGAGGAGTTAGTACCAATGCATGATGATGATAGAAACATCAACAACACATGATAACAAGGAGTAGTAGTAGTGTAGTGCATGGTGATGAAAGGAACAACAACACATGGCAATGAAGAACAAGAGTAGTGCATGTTGATGAGGAATAATAGCAATGTTGCATGGTGATGAGGGGAACAATAACAACACATGATGATGAGGAGTAGTAATAGTGCATGGCAATGAGGAAAACAACAAAAACACATGGTGATGAGGAGTAGTAGTAATACCGCATGACAATGAAGAAGAATAATGTTTAACAATAAAGAACAACAACAAAACATGGTGATGTGGAACAATAATGCCCAACAATGAGGAGCAAGGGAGTGCCAATAACACACGATAATGAAGAGCAATAATACACAAATGAACAAAAAGAAAAGTTCAATAAAAAAATAACCAAAAAAACAAGAAATCAACACATAAATAAACAAAACACCAAACATGAAAAACATTAACCATAAAATACAAAATGAACAATGAGAATCCTATTTAAGGAGTGAAGAAAAAAAAATGGGAAAAATAGGGGAGGGAGGAGGGAGGTGCCACTTTCAAGTTGTAATCACAATCAAATGAACCAATAATGACAAAGGACTCAACCACAAATGGGCCCTTTGTGATCCTTTTGACTTTTTCATAGAAAGGAATTTTTAAAGGATATTTTTTGCAACATGTTCATGAAAATATTTACAAATCCCCCAATAAATTACATGATTTGTGTTAACTCTTTTTGAATAAATATGAATTGTTTAAAAGTGGATAGATTTTGTTAGATTTTACATTTTGTTTTGAAAAATGATCATAATTTCAAATCATGTTAAAATATGTTAACTATTTTAATCTTTACTTTTTGTATCATAAGCCACAACTTTGTTCATATGCTATACACATTATGACCCATTTACATCTAGTAAATGACTCTTGAAATTTGAACATTCTCAAACTATATTTTAAATTTAAAAAAAATTTAGTACCACAATTTTAAAATTATGAATGCTTTTTGATGTGGATGGTAGGTTAACCTAGGTCAATGTTTTTCTCATCAAAATTTTTATATTAATTTAAAAAAATCCTTGTGCTTTATAAAATTGAATTTTTGGTGTTAAAGTTCAAAAGTCCTTTATTAAAACCAAAATTCAATTTATTATATTAAATGATTTTTTTGAATTCATATAAATCACTCACATAAACCATTTAGCACAATGGGTTTTGATCAACATGAGATTAAAGTGACATTACATATATAAATTTGATAAAATTAATAATTTTTCTATCGTTTGCCATGGTTTTTAGCTCATTTGACTATGGTCACTTCTTTCAACTAACCATAATTAAAAAAAAAACCCTACCCAACACCCATTAACTATTATTAATTAATACCTTGACCCTAATATCTATTAATACCTTGAGGGTTTAAGTTCTAACAAGGTATCAAAATATATATTTAAAAATGTGAAAAAATTTAAAATGGTTGGTTTTTAATCTAGTGAGAACTAGTGGGTAAGTTTTAAACATGTTATCACCTTTGGATACCTAATGATATCCAAGTTAAGAATCAGCCTCAGGGGTACACTTAGTGTAAAGTTTGGGATTTATGTGCGTCAAATGATCAATTTTTAGTGGAGGTATTAGATAATTATTGAACCTATTTTTCATCACTCTATTATTATCTAATTTTTTAATATATGCATATGAAAGCCACCCTATATTAATTATAATTAATTATTTCAAATTATTACATACCTTATATTATAATTAAATTAAATTAATTAAATAAAATGTACCCTATTTAAAAATAATTAACTTATATTTTAACCCAAAAATCAATATATTGCATCCTATATTTTTACTCATATATATATATATATACTAGTGTCCCCCCTCAGAAAACTGCCTTTAAACCCAAGTTGATTTTCAGCCATTTTCTCTACATGGGTTATTATGACTTTTAATCCTTCAAGTTCACCAATACTAATTTGGGGTACAACCTTCTCCATTATGTTGTTTTATAATGTATTATTTTGCAATAGAATCCACACTTAAAATTCTTGTGATTATGTTCCTGCACATCTTTTGTGTTTTATGGCCTTAATTTTATGTATATGGAAGGCTTGCTCCCACATGCCTCCTTTAATTTTCAGACCTACACCCTTGGACTACCAGCCTCAAGGCTACAACCCTCAAACTTGGGGAACATAATCTAAAGAATTTAAGTGTGCATTCTATTACGTGATAATGCATCATAAAACAAGGAAATGGAAAAGGTTGTACCCAAAATTAATATTGGTGGAGTTGAAGGGTAAAAAGTCATAATGACTACCCTCAACTCACTGATATAGCCCATTCTGGTCCTGAGTTCAAACACCAATGGTGTGCGAGGTGAAACTCCTGCCAAACCTCTGTGAATCAGTTTATGGACAAATTTCATTCATATATAGAACAATGGAAACCACATGACAACATGAGTGTAAGATATGCGATTTTAATTTTATGAGTAAAATGTCACTTTGGTACACATTTATGTATTGCTCATATTTGATCATGTTCATATTTCATGTATGGTTGGGATGCAATGCTATTTTTCAATTTTGTGATATAGGTGAGGTGGCAATCATCCATAAGCTGATTTAGCCAAATTTGGCTATCAATAAAATATGAAAGGAAAGTATAATTTTGTCAGTTGAAGTTTGTTGTAACCTTCTTACTTGCAATTCTAATTTTTGCACCAATGCAACATTTTGATTCTTAATAATTTAACTAGATTCTTTTCCAGGAGCTTCATTCATCATCATCCTTTTATAGTAATAGGTAGGCCAAAAATACCTTTTGGGGTGGGGGTGGGGGGAGCTTCAATTGTAGATTAATTTACCTAGCTTTCATGTATGGTTAGGATTCAATGTTAATTTTTTCAATTTTGTGATATAGGTGAGGTGGCAATTTTGGATCGAGGGCTCTTTTGAAATGGAGTGTAGCAATGGTCATCTTTCTAGCCGCCTAATGCACCCTGGATGCATCTGTAACCGAGAAAAACAAGAATGCAATGTGATGAGGGTCGTGTATGTGCAGGCTATAATGGATAGTTTGAACGAAAGATCTCGCAACCTTCTAGTCTCTAACATTTCACTTCGTAGAAATCCTTGTGTGCAAAGCATGCTTGAGCAGGAATTCATCTCTGAGTGCAAAGGGTGCCACCTCAATGTTTTTAGTGTAAAAAAGCATTCCATCTCTTGGAGCATGTCCCCTCTCTTATATTTTCTGATTTTATTTAGTAAAAGGGGTGTGCTTCCCCCTCTCTACACATGCAGTTTTCTCTCTATCTCCCTCTTACATTTCAAATCTGTCATACAAGGGACGATGCTATCACTTGAATATAGTAGATTAAGGGTTTGAGAGACCGTGCTAAATTGGTTGATCTGAAGTTGAATGCCATGCATGCCAAGCAGAATTAGAGTTTGTGGAGACATTGAGGCTGAAATCAAAGAACAAATCACTGTCTAAAACATGAAAATGACTGGAGCAGAGTGCCATATCTTGATCAGCTACAACTTATGAGAATTTGGCAGAAAATTCTTCTAGTTCCTCTTGGTATTTTAGCTTTCACACATTTCAGGCTGAATCTCACCTTTCAGGTTTCAGTCCCTCTAATTCTGCAAGGAAATTATCATAGCTTTGTCTTTAATAGGTTTCATTTCTTCACACTTTGGAATCTCAGTGTTTCCTTAAGGAATTTTTGTTTGTAGCCAAAGTGGCGGTCATTCTTAGGAAGATTTAGCCAAATATGCTCCAAATCTTTGATCATCCTTCTATAATTTTTTGCTACACATTTTTAAACAAATATAGAAATCATGTGAATTTTACTATTTTAAATTAAAATCCTCCACAGTCACCTCATTTTCGATTTAAAAATTTATCTCTCTTTTTGCCAAAATTCAGCCACTAAAAAAAAGGCTGCCTTGGGTGTTAATTTTCAAGGGCCTTGTACTGTCTTTTAAATTCACAAGGAAAGTATGTTATTCTCATCATGAAAATATTCAAACATGGGGAAATTATGTTTTGTTGGCAGCTTTGATTGAGAGCGCTAGAAGGACCCCCTCAACTATGTACAACTTTTACAAGCACTGAATCACTGGCAAGCCCATGGAAGGAATCATGACCATAGTACGATTGAATCACGTGAAAAGAGCAATTCTTTGTCAAGAATTTAATGAGCAATGTATAGCTTAGTCATTCAACTACTTGCAAAATCTACAATTGATTGAGACTTCAGTGGACGCAGTTTGATAGTTAGCCCAACAAAATGTAAGTCCAAACAGTACATTGACTGAATTTCAGGTAAAATTTTGTCTAAATGAATCTGATGTATGTGCACTGCTGATAAACATGAACAATTGATTCACACTAATATATTGGCTGTTAATTTTGTCGTTCATACCCATGTCGTAGCCAGACCGTTTGTTAGGGCTAGACCTATGAGATGAATATGAGCACAGCTAGAGGAAACAAATGTAATGGAAAGTTGCTGTTGAGGCAGTTAGGAAAAAACTTGATCTTTGCCGGACGATTCTGGAGGCAATTTTTTTCTAACAGGAAATACACTCAGTCATGATGATTACTTTGCAACGCGCTTCGATGGATGCTGCAAGTCCCTCCTGACATTTGCAATCCCCCTTGAGAATAGTAGACAAGCTGTAGACTGCTCGTTGCACAAAAAAAATGAAAGATCAACCTCGTGACAACATTACGGCACTTGGGAAGTAATTGACGACCAATGGAACGGTTGACAGAGGAATTGGAGCGGTAGACGGCCTACGCTCCTTCTCCTTTCCTTGAATTCGGGAAACTCCGGAGGCCGGTGCCGGTGAAACGGACGCATATTTGGATCCGCGCCTGAACCATTTGCATGATCGAGTCTTCTTTAGCTCCTCTGGAGTGACCCCTGTATCATGAGCTGCGGAACTGGCCTCCATTGACACTTGATCCGGATGATCCAACTGCCTCGCTACCTCAGACCAACAAACAACCAAGAAGCAGAATCAAGCACGGGAAGAAAACCGGAAAATTGACAGTGGATCTAAATTTCTACGATGTTTTAATCTCACAGAGCTATACTGCGGCGAAGTAGAAGGAACCACCCAGAGGCTCGTCACTCCCTCCAACGCGCATACGCAGCAGATTTCAATAACCAAAACAGTATCCACAGACAGTTGAAGCTTGATACCAAAAGAGTACCTACAGACAGTGGGAGGATCAGGAATGGGGAATTGAGTGTCAGTTGGGCGCTATTACAGTTAAAAGCCAGAGTAGCTTTGCTTTTGCAGATATTTGAAGCATGGAATTGCTGGTTTGTGAAAATGAGATGTTTGATTGCACGGACATGGAATATATGGCGGGCACCAAGCTTGCCGAGGACAGCACAGTATTAATGTACTCCCATGTTATAAGTACCAAGGGGCACGGAACATGCTAGGTAGCATGTACCAAAGGTCTCATAGCATGCCCAAAACATGGACTCAAAAGTGTCTGGGACTGCCAAGGTGAAAAAAAAGTTGCAAATGGCAGACTGTGGGAAAAAAATTGCAGCAGCACTCTTGTACTAAGGGTCACTTTAGACAAGGGTCCAGGAACTAAAAGCTCAGGGACCAATTTGAAGCAAATTGAACCTTGAATTGGACCTTTCTTCACATTAAAAGAAACATTTTTTTCAAAGGTACAATGAGTGTGTTTAAAGGCTTGGGGTTCAATTCAATTGTCCAATATAAAAAATGTGTGCTTAACATATGAGAGGATTGAGTTCATATTTGATCTTTTCTCTTTTTTTCTTAATTTTTTTTTTTATAGTCTCTTCTGTTTTTTGATTTTTTCATTCATTTTTAGTCTTGCTCCACACAATGGATGAGCATAGGCACAAAATATTGATGACATTTGTTTTGATTCTTGACATGCATTGAGTGATTGCATAATAGTGAATAATCTCTTCACTTTCTGTCTCACTTTCCGATTCACTTATATTTCGTGCACTTGAAAAAGCTGAAAATGCATTCCTTCTAGCAACCACCTTTCTGATTCACTTATATTTCGTGCACTTGGAAAAGCTGAAAATGCATTCCTTGTAGCAACCACCTTGTGAAGATTACAAAATCAATCATATCAACTTAAAAATTGATCAAAATTGGAAGAATTGATGCACTCTCAACAATGTCCTCAATCCATAGCATGTCTTTCATTCTCACAAAATTTGAACAAGAGTAAAATAAAATAGTGGAAAAGAGCCAAAAACAAAGAAATGAGTGACCTTGGACCCTGCCTTACACTTTGGTTCTCCAAATCATGAGCTCTCCTTGAAGCTTTTTTTTTTCCATCCATACCTAATTGGATTTCCTTCCAAAATGATGCCATGTAAACTAAATCACAATTTGATTTGCCTTAGTCCTGGACCCTCATCTAAAGGCCTTAGAACCAATTTAAATCTCTTGACCAATAGGAATGCTCAATTTCATTGGACTGTGCTCCTTGGACTCATGTCTAAAGTGGCCCTTAATCTCTGATTTGCCAGACACTGCTCTTAGATGAAGCTTAAGGTATCAAGGTTGTATCCAGTCAGTTTTTTACTGTTTAGGGCACTTTTTCTGCCAATTTTCTACTGTTTTGACAATCTCCTCAAATCTTTTTGCCATTACAGATAAATCTATTGTGGGATCATCGTCACCCAGGCCACATCACACAAATGAAAAAAACACACTGATTTGGATGTTTTTTCCTCACCGGTGGGCTTTACTTATCCTAGAACATGAGGTGAAAGGTATTGTCAAGACCTCGTCCCCCTTCTTAGTCTTAGGGCTGACTGCTGCATAAAGCAGAATTTCCCTTCTCGATACTTGGAGGGAATTATGGTTTTCTGAATTATAGGTTGCTGATGGGCACCTTGCACTCCCATTTGCTGAGAGGACTTGAGTTCCAAGCCATAAACAAAATGAGTGGCCTAGCACCTGATTGGCCGACCTCATACCCTCATCTCCACACTCCTTTGGTGCTAGCAATTGGTTAACCCTCATCACCCACAACGACCAACAAACCTAGACAATACAGGCAGTTGGCACTAATTTATATCTAAGCTTGCAACTATGCACTCGGCACCAGCAACAACCAGTTATATCCAGTAACAGACTTGAGCAGCCCAGTTGCCACACACAGAATAGCTTACATGCGGTAACCTGGCTACTCTCACTGGTTACCTAGTCCACATCTTTTCAGTTTGATTGAGAATTCCCTCATATGGGGGCTTTACTAGAATAAGGGGCCCCTCAAGAATTCCCTCATTCAAGGGCTTTCCTAAAATAAGGGTCCTTGGAGACAGGGGCCAAAAGGGGTCTGGCATTTTAGTAATTCTTTGGTTTGAGGGATTTACCTGACATAAGGATTTGCTTGAAATTTGTTTTCACTTATGCTTGTATATGGGAGGGCCCACAAGAAATAATGGCAATGATAAATGTGCCCTCTAAAATACACTAAGATATTTCTTGGAGTGATTTTCTTTTATGCTAAAAACTTGGGGTGGAAGCAATCTCAAAATAAGGGACCTAGGATGAAACAAATAGTTGAGTCCAGCCTTACATGTTGGGAATGTCCCATAGTGCCCTTGGGGCTTACCTATGGTAGAGCACAAGGCGAAGTTTACCATGAACCTACACATATGTAGAACATGAGCCTCAGGTGGAGCACAGGGAGTACATTTAATCAGGTTGGTATTTTGCACCTACAAAACTCATCAGTGGGACAGATGGTACACTCCTCATGAGTGGATGGGATCTTACGCCTATCTACAAGTGTAAAGCATCCCTTGGATTCTTGTAGTATAATCGGATGGCCCATTACTACACAGAAATTTTTGTCTGCTCAGGGTGGGCATTTCAAAACGTAGTGCTGATTTCCACAAAAAATTGGCCAGTGGTTTATGCTGGATAGAACCCAGAAGTACGCATAAAATCCCTTAGTCTTTTCTACCAGGGATACATGGAAGCTTAATGGAAATTTCTCTAGGGTCAAATGTTTGGACGCTAAGTTGGTGGAAGGCTGATTTGTGCGAAACAGGCAGTTGCGCAAATGTTGTCCATGGAGAATTGGTCCCTCGCAGGGAACGTGTTGGACAAACTACTGTGCTTGCCTTGGTCTGCAAAACTTCATGTCCGCCCGTATATGACCAGTCAGCTTTCTGTACTTCACAGTAAATGCGCAATCGAGCAGTTCCCTGTCTTCAAGTATCTGTGAAAGCCAACTTCTCTGCTTTTTTACTGCAATAGAGTCCCCAATTGCCCTTGAATTCCCAATTCCTGATTCCCAGTTCAATCGATTTGGAAGCTTCAAGTATCCTTAGATATTTGAATCTCATTTTCTCTGTTCATTTTCGTTGTTGAGTTCCCGTTGGCAGGGGGTGACCAGCTAATTCTAAGTGTTGTTGTCTTCTATTTTCCTGTTAGTTCTGCTCTGGTAACCCGACATTTATACTGCAAACTGCATTCTGTGGAGAATTACCGTCCACGGTCAACCCAGGAGAATCGTCAGGCAAATTGCATCAAGTTTTCCTGACATGTCCCCCAGTTCATCTGTTGCCAAATGCAGCCCTCGCTGAGCATGAACAGCAAATATTTCAATGGCAACATCTTAAAGGCTTAGGGTCTGTAAGTTTGTCAATCTTCTTACTGACCTCTAAACACCAATTTAACAATTAAGCCGACATTGTTACCGGCCTCAAAAGATTGTCAAGATTTTTGAGGTCAGTTTGTCAATCTTCTTCTAGCGGTGCATATTCCTAACAGAAAGCATCCGATTAATGAGTACTTCGTTCTGATGAGAACTTGCATGAGACCTGATAGAAGGACGTAAGCCTTGAAACTTGTTCATGACATCAAGATCAAGTTTTTTTCTTGTGCAGTATGTATAATATGGTCTTTATTTATATAAAACTGGAAGGCACATTCAGTGAAGCTTTGGACATTTATTTCCACAAATCTTCATGTTGCTCACTGTCCAGAGTGTCAAGCAATCACAGATTTTGCAAGTGGTTGAATGACTATAACAATACATTCATGACATAGAAATGTATTTTTGGCATTACAATTCTATGGTACAATGCTTCATTCCTTATCTGGATTGCAATTGATCAAAATGGGTATATGAGTTGTGCTTCCAGGCTCTCAAGCAGAGCTGACAACAAAGCACAATTTGCTCAAGGTGCTTCAGTATTGGTATGATGATAAACATCTAAAGAAAGTACACTGACTGTCAAAATCGAGAACCTAAGGTGAGGAGGAAAGAAAGCTGTTGACAATAGAGCCATATTGATCCTTTCCTTGAAAATCTGAAGGTTCTGAAACCTGAAATGTTTGGAATAACAAGCTACCCAGGTGAATAGCACAACCTTTGAGCACCTTTTTAGGTCTAAGACTGGGTCCTCCTGCCACCCTTTGATTGCATGACCGTGTTGACAAGCGGGTTCCTTTTTTTATATCAATGTGGGGAAGGTGCAGTATGAGAGCTGCCAAAAGGTGACAGCCTACCAACACCATTCTGTCCAGCGGTTTTTTTTACTGGCGAATTTTAGCCAAATCCCTACCTGTGTCACCCCCAGCAACCCCTAAGCTTGAAAAAAAGTTGAAAATTTGAAATAATTCCTCAAATTGCTCAGAAATTGTGCAAGAAATTTGCATCACCACCCATGAAAAAAGACACTTGTTGCCATCGTGTGGCCTCTACTTGCCATGTGTATGTTCACTCCTCGATAGGGTAAGGGTTTGCTAGATTCTACTTTCGTTAGAATGGAGCCGGTTTTTTTTTTTTCATTTCTATCACTACTTTTGCCATATCTTCTCACCTCCATCTCCAATGGAGGAGCCATCAATATCTCTGATGTGCATAATTGGTTCGTCAACTCCGTTTGTTGTCTCCTACATGCCATCGCCAGGAAGCTCCTACTATGCATTCAAGTGATGCAATCATCGACACACCAATGGATTGTGGCACTATGGCAATGTGCATTGTGCACATTGCATCTGGTGCTTTGAGCTTTGAAGTTCAGTAGATCCTAAGTTCTTCAATGCTTAACATTCATGTTCGTACGTTGTAAGAATCAGATCATTTGTGAAATGGAACGGGTTGTTGTGTCGTGCAACAAGCGGCAAGCCTCAAACAACTTGTAAGTTGTGTGCAATATGGATTCTTAGATTTTGTACTTTCTTTCAAGCTTGGTAATAGCATGTAGGTACAATAATATCAATATTGATTTTGTTGTAACCATGGTTTACAAATTCAAAGATCAAGATCGTGAACATTGAAGATTCAAATTTGGAGATTGACGAGTTCAAACGATTATATGTATATAAACCAATTCTGATTTTGATTAGAGACGTGCAGTAAACATGTTGCACTTTTGACCAACTCACTGCTCATTGAGTCCAATGGTTGCTCAATGTTCCTAATACTTAGTGGTTATTATTAATGCTTAGGGGTTGCTAACACATTGGTTGTTGTTGATGTTTAGTGATGTTTAGTGGTTGTTACTACATGTTTAATGGTTGCTATCAATGTTTAATGGTTATTTTTGATGCTTAGTTGCTTAGTTATTACTAAGATTTAGTTATTGTCAATGTTTAATGATTACTGTTGAATCGTTGATGCTTAGTTGATGTCGATGCTTAGTGGTTTAATGGTTTGTTGCCAATGCTTAATGATTGTTTAATGGTTGTTGCCAATGCTTAGTGGTTGCTACCAATGTTTAGTAATGGTTTAGTGGTTGTTAACAATGCATTAGAAAAAATGTGGGGATATGAAAATCTCTTATTTACAACTGAATGTGATTTTATGTTGTTTGTGACTCCTTTTGTAACTACTTACCAACTTCACCAAATTTGGGAAGATTTGTGATTATATTGCGATTAATGTGCAACTACTATCTTTTTCATCCTTCAATGTGAATGTTCATAAGATTATATTCATCCATGAATAAGCCCCCATGGCCCATTAGTTGCATGTACAATGTGTATTATGGGCATGATAAATATACATATTTATGGTTGAACAATTAAAAACTTTATTTAGATACTATAATAAATATTTATTATGAATATTGTCAACGTATTTGTAAGGTTTAATTTAATTTTTTTGTGAAAAATACATTAAGAGTATATTAAAGGTGTAAAAAAATGAATTAAGTTTATATGTTTTTTCTTATCAATAATTATGATGAAATTAATTAATATTGAATAATTATTTAATTAATATTAATTAGTTATTAATAGTTGATAATTAGTAATGAATAATTAATATGAAATTAAAATTTAGTCAAAAATATTAATGTTAGTAAATTATTCATTTAATATTAATCAATCAATAACAAGTTAGAATTTAATATTCAATTATTTTTAGTTAATAACTATAATTATAAATTAATTATTTTGTCATTAAAATAAAATAATAATTAATAAAATAGAATAATATTAATTGATTGATATTACATATTAAATAAATGATAATTATTACTATTTATTCATTAATTAGATGAAAATTAACTAACTATTTTATTAATTAATTAAAAAATAAATATATTATCCATTTGATATAAATTGAATAATAAATAATAAGTAAATTATGATTATTAAATTAAAAAAATTACTTAACTAAATAGTAATTAATTAATTAAAACTAATTAATTAATTATTTCATTTTATTATTAATTTAGTAGCTATGAATTAGTATTTGATCATTCGTATTAATAATTTTAATAATACTAATTATTGATGGGTATTTACTATTAATTAGTTAATAATAAAGTTTAATTAATATTTGATGCCATTACGACTTATTATTATTAATCGGTAGATAGGAAATTAATGAATTATGTACTAAGTCCATGAGTGAGTTATTTACTTATGGAGCTGAGGTGATTGAAAAGGAAACCAAATTGCATGGGATAAAAAATCTAGTTAGATTCTAATTGCAAACTATTTGCCATCAAATGGCTACTAGGTTTTTCATCCCATATTGTTTGGCTTCCGTTTCAAGTGTGCCAATAATAGAACTAAATGCATTGTAATCATTAAAATACACAAGATTTGCCAAGTGGGATGAGCCAATTGAAGAAGCTTAACCCTAATTTGGTTAAATCCAAAACAAAACAAAATAAATTCAAAATGTCGTAAAACTTACCTACCTACCTACTTTAACCTACATAACTACTTCAACCTATTTACCTACCTACATACCTACTTCAACTTACTTACTTACCTACCTTCCTATTTAGGCCTATTTACCTACTTACCTACTTACCTACTTATTTTAGACTTCCTTACCTACCCACCTATTTTTATTTTAAGTGTTTCAAAAATCATAAATGTTGCCATGTGGCACAAAACTATTTGTCCATGTGTATGAATCAAAGACCTTAAAAAATAGATGGTTGAGATAAAAGCTTGGTAATAAAATTTGATTTATTTAATATTCTTTTAATATGCCATATGGCAACATGACATTGGTCATTATAAATTGGTCACTAGTTGCATGATAATTGCATGTGTTATATGATCAACAAATGAAAAATAAAATCAATTCAATTACATATTTCATTTAGTGTCTATGTGATGACATCATCATTTGTAATTAATGTTTTATGCAACTTGTCCAATGCAACTACAAGTCATTTTAGTTGCAAATGTCATTTGTAACTAAAAATTAGTTATAAACTATAGTCGAAAATATGCAAATTTTTTTTAATGATGTTTAGTGGTTGTTGCCATTGCTTAGTGTTAGTGCTTAAGGGTCACTACTAATGTTTAGTCTAGTTTAGTGGTCATTGTTTGACTCTAATGCTTAGTGCTCATTACTAAAATCTAGTGTTTAATGTTCATGGCTTAGTCATTAACACTTGGATGTTTAAGGTTTTTCATTTGAGGTGATACATTTTAATTTCTATTTTTGTTGTTGCATTTGCCATGGCACCACTTTTATTTGTGCCTAAAAACTTCAAACACAAAGTTTTTTCTTTGATGGTGTTCCTATGGATCCTTCTATTGTTGTAAGTTCTAGCCAAAATGCTGAATTTGTTGTTCTAGTTGTTAATCTAGCCGAAGTAGAAACAAATTTGGCAAGTAGTAAGAAGTTAAAAAAAATGTATGAGATGAACTATCGTTTCCAAGATTCATGGGTTGCAAAGTTGCCTTGGGCAAAATCTATCGTGGGTGTTGATGGGAAGGTCACATAGGTTAAATGCAAAGTGTGCATCGTCATTGAAGGCCAAAATAAACTCTTTGTGCCTAAGTTGGATTTGTTGTGGAAACATGTCGATTGAAATAAGGCCACAATTGCATTAACGAATATGGCAGTTGGGATTTTTATTTTTTGAAGACAAATCAACATGTGCTTAATGAAAAGTTGTATGTGCAGAAAGGTAAGGATTTTATTTGGTAGCAAGTTGTTAAGGGGGTTTTGGTGAAAGGAAAAATAAATTAATGCAATTTGCATTCATTTTCCACCTACTTTCCCAAGGCAAACCCATCATTGAATATGAGCAAATGTAGTCCTTGTTTGCATTCTTGAAAGTGCTTAACAACCCTTTTAAGCATTAGAGTGATTATGCAAGCTTGGAAATTGCAGAAGTTTTGCACCATGTGGTATTGACTGCCATTAAATGGGCTATTTTGGCCTCAACTTTCCTTTCTATTTCTGTAGATGAAATGATTACAATTGATAACTATAGTTGGATTTTTGTCCATTGTTATGTGGTTGTAGGTTAGAAACGAGTGCCCATTTTGCTCCCACTTGAGTGTTTGGTTGAAGGTGGAATTACTGCCAACATAAAAAAATGTGATCTTGGTTGTTCTCATTACATATGGTGGTCTGATTGATGAGCAAATTTCTAAACATTTTATGTGTTTAGGAGTTAATGGTGTTTCCATGTTTCAAGGGGTTAGATCAAAAATTATTGTTTTGATGAGAACTTAACAAACACCTTTCCTCATTGGAATCCATTGTATGGCACATAGAACAAACCTTGCAGTGCAAAGTTTATCTTCCATGCCAATGGTTTCCAAATTGGAGGATTTCTTTCAATCACTTTATGGGTATTTTTTTAACTCCCCAAAACGCCATCTTGAATTCATAAAACTTGTTAAAATTATGGAAATAGAAGGTCTGAAAGTCTTCCGAAATGTAAAAACAAGGTGGATTAGTATGTTAGCACCTTTGAAACAAGTTCAGAAAGAATACAAGACCTTGCTTGTTATGATGGTAACTGATAGCGGGTCTTTGGAGGCAGCTATAACCAATTTGGTGATATTGGTACAATCTTGGGTTTACTATGTACTTTACCTATGCTCAAATTTGTTAATGTTTTGATGAAATTTGCCTATGCCAAGGATGTTTTTATGTGTGATTGTATTGTAGTTGTTAAAATCTACCAAGCTGATTTATACAAAATGTACATTGATCCAACCACTTCATTCTGACTTGAAAATTTTCCTAAATTCACAGATGTTGTTGTAAGCACATATTGTAGGATTATTCAAGATTGGATGATTCACTTGAATGACGAGACAAAACACTTGGTTTTCCACATCATTGGACAATTTCAAATGGTCCATTGTGTTGATTCTTTAAGTGGCATCCACTTTGTAGTTACTAGGGAGGGTTTTGATCAAATTATCACATTTGTGAAAGTTCAATGCATTATTGCTTGTGATTTGTTGGTCATTGAATTAGAACGAAGGTTTCTAGATCATGAATTGATGAATGTTCTTGGTATTATCTATGAACACAATACTGTTTATAACCAGATTGTGAGTCCACTTTTGTGGACCATCTATCTTTGATCAAATGACATTATTACATATCCCTAAAACTTGGTGTTGACAGTAGATGTGTTTTTGAAGCACTTTTAGGGGAGGTTTTAGATTTACAAACCTCTCTCTTCAAGCTAACTATGAAGAGTCAAGCTTTTAAGGCTATGGCAAAACCTAGAAATGAAAATCCAGTGACAAATTTGTGGTGTTGACTTGCCACAAACAATCTATTGGTTCGTTGTCTTTTTGAGTTTATGCAACTTGCTGAACTAGCAATTGTTTAGGTCATTGGTAGCGTGGAAGATGAAAGAACCTTTTCCACTTTAACTTTTAGGAAGTCCAAACTATGGAATTGATTGGTAGGGCATTTGGATATTGCCATCCGCATGTTTGCTCAAGATTTCTTCACTAAAGAAACTTTTCCTTTCCAAGTTGCTATTATGGATTGGAATGATGAAGACAAGGTTAGGATAGGAATGAATGCATGATTGCTGGGTTTCATAGTTTTAACTTACATTTTGTGAATTGTAGCTTATTATTTTGTATTGTTTTGTTGTTGAGCTAACCTTTGAGTTTTTTGGTGATGTATATAATTTTCTTATATGGGCTTGAACCTTGGAGTATATGAAGCCTAAAGATTGTAACTTGTACGTTGTAAGTGTGTCTTCTACCTTGCACAATCATGTTTTGTTTGTATATCAAAATACTAACATTATTAAGTTGCTACAAGTACTTTGTGTTGCAATGTCCTTACGATCGAGATTCAAATCCCTTACAAGGTGTGTAAAAAGAATACTCTAATTGAAATTCTTACATGTTGTCAAATTTCATAACATAATTTTTGCTAGATGCCTAAAATCTGAACACCATTACATGTGTGGAGCCTACTTTTGTACACATAGAAGTTCAAGTAGGAGCCACTTCCAACCTCTATAACTTCATAATGATTTGCCTAATTTACATTTTTTTTGTTGTAATGTAATCACCTACATCACACTGATTGTTTTTTTGCAAATAACAAAAAAGGCTTTGCCTTGTCACATCCCCTTGCCACTTGTGCTACAAATTTAAAGCATAAAAAGAACACTGATTCTGTCCCTGTCAACCTCCCTTCACAACTTCCCTGTTTACTGATCATGTTGCACAACATTCATGCATAAGAGTCTTCTCCATGTTGTAAATGAAAAACTCAGAGGACAATAGTGTGTTTACATGTTTCAATTTTTTCATCACATTCAGGGATCATTCATTGACTTATTGTCCTACCCAAAACAAATATAGCACCCATAAAACATGCATTGGCTACCCTTCTAACTATGAAATGACAAAGACAAAGGGATGAGGAAGACCCACTGGTTCTTGCCTCCTACTGGAATGAGGTTTATTTCAGTGGCTTCCTACAAGAAGACCTCCGAGTTTTAGGGTGAGGAAGAATGTGAGGTCCCACTTGGGCACCAATCAACCCTGCATAAACAATTACCATTGTCAAATTTCCCTTAAAAAACATTGGCTAGATAACAGATGCAACCGCTTGCTTGTTTCTTTTTTGATTGTGTCACAAGTATAGAGTTTTGGTTGCAGTTCAAATAACAAATATTGATTCAGAGAACATCAGTGTCACAATAGAAGCCGCCAAAAACACTTGGTCATGTATGTGAAGCATAATTTTCTTTACAGGGACTAAAGAATCTTGAAAGGATGGGAGCTAGTGAAGTCATGGTTAGTTGACCTTATTCAAAGATGACAAATGCAAGTCAGTTGCATATTCTATGTATGACTAAGTTAATTTGAGTGGTAAGATTGCAATGAATGTAGCATTTCTCATTAAGAAAACATCAACCACAACATGATTACCAATGAAAAATTTTTTTTGCAAACAACTAATTTTCGATGCTTGTAAAGAATAAAACATCTGAAGAAACATGAAGTGTTCAAAAGCATGAAGTTTCTATGAGTTGACAATTGGGTTGGAATTTAGACCAACCTAATAAATTTTGGGACTCATTGGCAGGAGAAGCAAATAAGAACCAACCTTTGTTTTGTGCTTTTGCTATGCATGTTTAGATTGTCAAAGAATTGCAGAGTGTGGTGGGTGAAATGATCAACTTCCAAATGCTTACTTGCCATTCACCAACACTGCTAACTTTCTGGAAATATATGAGAGGACTAAAGCAACCAACCAGCTGGGTTTGTAACTTCATGTGTAACTCGATTACACAATTACTTAGGGGTAAGTTGGGTGTAAGTAACTTCATGTGTAATTTGATTACACAATTACTTAGGTAATTGTTTTATGGGGTAAGTTGGATGTAGGATTCCATAATGCATTGACTTATGTCATGTGCACCATGTGATGTTGTTTCTTGTGATTAATTGTGGAATCACATGGGGAACCATGTGA
>Ga0116227_10002634_pt1 | contig 40541 bp, 32 predicted proteins | sample S1TSphgellanicum_FD_89693 | JGI IMG/M metagenome (GOLD analysis project Ga0116227, IMG submission 89693) | Host-associated microbial communities from peat moss isolated from Minnesota, USA - S1T2_Fb - Sphagnum magellanicum MG | ecosystem: Host-associated > Plants > Peat moss > Unclassified...
GAAGTCAGTGGGGAAGTTGTGGTAGTTAAGTCACTATCATACATACTACTGTTGATGGTCCCTGAACAGGTGTGAGACTGGCACTTTTGTTCATACTGGTGTGTGTTTTTTGTTTGTTCTGTCTTTCCTTGTTTGGTTCTTTCTATGGCCTCCTGAGGAAGTGTTAACCTTACTGTTTTTTCTTCATCATGAGAATGGAAATTTCTCTATTCTTATGAAAGACATTGTCTTTAGAGTACTTCTTTTCTGCTGAGAGTCCAGCTTCTCAGGCTGAATACATGTTCTCCATTATTGTGTACGGGGTATCTGGGTCAAAGATGCAAGCTATACACAATGCAAAGACACAAATCTTTCTTTGGGATTTACATGAAGATTGTGACTGTAACATAATGTCACCATTGTAGCATTGAAGTAAAGTGTTGGAGTGACTTACCGGGTTGTAAGAAAGGATTAGCCATGCAAAGATTGATCCACAGCCAGAACCTTTTCTGTCCTTCATATTGACTGCTTTGCATTTTATGATGGGGATTAATCAATCCTGTTTGTTTGCCACTAGATACTATATGCAAACTTGCAGGAGATTCCTGAAACCGTTGTGTTTTAAAGTGGATTGACAGAGACTCCAATGCAGGTCATTTCTGATGGAATTCAATTTTGCTGCTTGCATACACCCATTAAAACCAAGTCTCGGAAGCTTTGTGCCCATGAACATGACAGGGTAACGCTCCTCATTGAGGATGTTAGGGTTGTACCCTTTATTGGTGCAGGTGTAATGAGCCTACAACTATAACACCCTAAATGGGAGCCTTACCTTTGTAAAGGCCTGTTGAAGCATGCCTATTGCCAGACCTTCGATGCACAAGGATGTACAACTTAGAGGATGTGGACATCATGAGTTATCGGCTGAAGTGCAGTCAAATCAACAAACTAGTTTTAGTTCCCTTCTAGCTTAATATGCAACAAAACCATTTTTGTTCTACGATTAGTTTGACAATGTTTGCAGATATGTCCTGAGCACAAGGATTCCATCTCCATGTGCCCCAAAGATTCAATGACTCCATTTTCAAAAAGAAGGGATTAGGATATCTCCAGAATGCAAAGCACAGCAATGACATGAAGTATCATTCTGAATCCTAGCCATTGTACTGTAAAAGAATGAGCAAGTCTGACATCTTGCTTCTCTAATCTCTATCTGAACATCAAAGTTCATGACTACTTCAAAAATAATGGAAGTTCTGCATCTGTGATTTTGCAAAACTCATGATGACCTCAAATAAAATTGATCAAGGTTATGGAAATAGAAATGTTGACAGAAATTGCAGAAGCTATCAACACCTCAATCCTTGCATTTCTTGGTGTCATCTATGAATTCCAACTTGGGCCCAAGTCAATCTTGCCATTCACGCCCCCTACAATTTTCAACCTCTACCTAGGGGATGCAACTCCCAAGGTTCATTTCTGAATGTCTGGTGTCTCTAGCTCACAAGCACTGTTTGTCTTCTTCAACTCCAAAATCCTCACCAAAACTTAATGATCTCTCCCTAGAACATAACCCTAATACCCCTTATTGCCAAATATCATTCCTTCCTCTGTGCTAATTACATAACTGATGTTTCAATGATCATATTCCCAATTCTCTAAAGACAACCAATTTAATTCTCTAGAGATAGCCTGAATGGTTGCTTCCCCTTTCCAAATTACATCACCAATTATTCCATGATCATATTCCCAATTCTCAAGACATAACCAATTAGGTTCTTCCAACCGATAAAAACTTGCACAGTGTGACATGTGACTTGGCAACCTTTTTGCAAAAGAACACACCAATATTGAAGTAAACAGAAGGGAAAATCCAATAGACCTAAATCCTTTTCAATTACCAAACACAAGCATTTGATGTTCTGTTCAACTACCATAAGCTAGTAACTAATATCCTAACTCTACTACCTACAAGTAAACTAGTAGCGACAATGGAAGGTGGGTCCATAGGGCTTGGAGTTCCAAGCCTATCAACTCTATTAGCACTAATAGTTTGTTACTTGATAAGACTGAGATGGGAGGAACATTTAGATTGTTGGGCAAGCATTGTCAATATAATCATGCAAAAAATCATTAACTTGTTTGTGAAGATAATGAAAGATTTCTACTCCTAGAAGGAAGGTTTCTTTCCTTGATATTGATGTTAGTCATATGAAGATTGAACATGGAAGAAGATGTGTGTTTGTGAAAAATGGGGTACCATGTTTTTTCAGAGACCTCTAAAAACGTGAAAACCAAACTTAGTTCAAGAAAATAATTTACAAATATGTTTCAAGTATGCAACACATTCTCCTTTACATAGGAGAAATACCAATCTGTTGTGTGTGGATGTGTCCACCACTTGGCTCCAGATTCTTTACCAAAGGATGGAGTTTTTAGTTTGATTTGAAAGGTAGAGAGATGATGACCATCATATGGTGAACACTGAAAATAAGCCTAGTTGTGAACCACACCTTTTATGTCTTGTAACCACCCATGATTCCATTTTTGTATTTCTGATTTATGAAATATTATCTTTCACAATTTACCCATATTATAAATCACAATTCACCCCCCCCAAAATCAGATACCCTTTGGATTGAGGAAAGATCTTAAATTACTTCTAAATGATACAATGGAATTATGGAATTCACTATTGTCCCCATCAATTGTAGATCATGAAGTGGAAGGGGATTCAAAGGTGGGAAATTAGAATAAAAGCATACACATTTTTGGTTGTATATGTTGATACACTTTTAACTTGTAGTTTATCCAAACCTTCAATTTCTTGTACATGAGCAAAATTCACATAATTTGATCGTTCATGAATCATATATAATATATGGATCTTCAATGATTTGTTCAAAAACTATGTAGAGCTTAGATCCAAGCCATCATCACTGTAAGACTGAAAACAAGATCATTTGATTTACCTTCGAACTTCAACTAAACTAAAAAAAAAGTCTGATTGCATGACTTTACCAAACAATCATTCCATTGCTGCCACAACAAACGTTTTTAGGATTCTCTGTGGGACCATCAAGAAAAACTTGAATTTCCCCTATGCAAACATGAAATGGTTCGTTTGACAATGGGAAAATACAAAGAACCCCTATTTCACAATGGGAAAATTAGAATAAATCATTCAAATTTGGTCCCACAAGTACCTTGGAGGAGTTTTCCCTGTGAATTTTGATAATTCAACTTCAATTTGTTAGAGGTTTCCACTCTTTTCCCTACATGGGATGCCCAAAAAAATTCAAGGAACTAAAGCACTGTAAGTTGAACATTATCATGAACCTAAACACAGCCTATAGGTACATGACAAGGTGTAGGATGGGGAGGGTTTTAAGTACCCCTACTCCTCAAGAGTGCGAGGGACCTTCAACCATAAGTAGGTGAAGAACCATCCTCTTTTCTAGCAAGCATACTCCCAGATATATTAAGGCGCCCTCCAAATATACTCACCAAAACCCACCTTAATATATAAAGGCGCCCTCCAAAAATGGGTTTCATGATTTGCCCAATGGGCATGTGGATTTTGACCAATGGTTAGGTCAGGTAGACCTAAGAAGACCTGTCCATTGTGCCTTGTAACAGGACCATAGTTCCATGGACAGGAAGTTCAAAAAACTAACGAGTATAGCAATGTTTTTATTCATTTAGGTCAAGGTACACATAAGATCGAATTTTTCACGTACTTGAATTTTTCAACACCTAGGGGCCTGTTGTGACAACGATCCAATATCAGCAAAATCGTAGTCGAATGTGTGGTCAGTTTTGTTGAGATTCTGAATCATCTTCAACAACCCGTTGACTCTCCAAAGCATCACCCTCTTTAGTTTCTGAACCAGTATCCTGCCGAGTTTCTGAACCATTCACCTCATCATCGTTTGGTGAAACAACTCGGCTAACTCTTGAATCCTCAAATGAAGATTCTGGGGAAGTCCTAGACTTCCCTGCCTCCCTTCATCAGCATCTCTATTGTTTCTCCACCCAACAGCTTCTTCTTGCCGTCACGTTTCTTCACGGTATAACATTCTCTCCAAGTTCCGAGCAACTATCGCGGAAGGATCACTAGACGATGATGGAAGGCTGGAGCGATTCGGTGGTCCTAAGCGAAATCAGGATTTTCGGAACTTATCCTGTTTTTTCCGTAAATAAACCGAAAAGAACCGATTCTACGAATTTTCGGCTTTTTTTTTCCCAAAACCGCGGTTTATTGGAACTGTGAACAGGACCCAAAAAAAGGAGGGAGAAAAGGCCATAATATAGGGATATGAAAATCATTAGGGTACCCATGTACAAGGCAAGCACATTTTCACTTTGGCTTTCAAGTCTGCTTTCCAAGAAGAAGAAGGTGCAATACAAACCTTGAAGTGCATTCACGTTTGGCTTCAAAGGTCAGTCCCCTTTTCAAAAAGAGGCTGGTGTAATGTACAAAAACATGGAAAAGCTCATGATGAATTGATATTAATTGCGGTACGCAATTAAAAGTGTCGTTTTCAATTTCTGCAAACGACATTTTTAATTAAAATTGACAAGTTGCAAAAGACAGTTTTCTTCTGTTTAAGTTAAGGATTCGAGTTTCTACAATATTTAAGTCAAGGATTCGAGTTTCTACAATATTTTGAGGTGAAATTCTAATGCTGTTCAATGTGTGTGCCGCTTCAATTTTGTGCACTAGGGATCAATGAACTCCTCTAAGCCTTGCTTAGCAAATTTCATGAGGCGGTTGCACATTGCACATTAAGAAACGCTAGGGCAAAATTGCAACGTTCAGAGGGAGATTTAATTAGTTGCCATGCACTACCCTAAACCCTAAACTAATCACATTTAACTTTTGCAAGTGGTACCTAGGTATCATGATCCTGGACGAGAGAGTCTAAAGAAACTTGGATGACTGGTAAAGAGTTGAACAATGAATTTGAATGAATCTAGTTGATTTTACTACAAATGCGTCGAATCTCTCCTCCCTTCTTACCTGTTAAAACGCCGACGTTACCTAGCTTGAGCATTGATCTTGCGAAGCTGGGTCCGAAGGGTGTGAAATTCCTCGCAATGTTTCTGATCAGCTTCACAGTTCTTGGATCATGAGTCAGCTCTTGGTCGATTTGGAGAATCCCGTGGTTCATTCGAATCTGCGTGAAATAGCTGGCGTCGACGACGAAATCCGTGCCTTGGTCCAGTGGGACCGCATTGCCAAAACTGTCCAGATTGGGTGGACACACTTTCCTCAACGACGCCAGGAGAGCTACATCCATGGTGGGATCGGGTAACCCAGTCGCTTGGAAGTCGTAAAGACGGTCGTTAAAAAACACGCAGTGTGCGACTCCAACCGTGTGAGCTCCTGCAGGTAATCAATCCCGTCTCGTGCATGAGATCTACAGCTGCAGCTAGCAGGTTATATATAATTGCGAGCTGCTCAGCTCAATGTGAAATTCAGCTTCCTGCAGCCTAGAGCTGGTCATAAAGGATATTTCGTATAATTCAGGAATTGTGATCAAGACTGCATGCAGATCATCCCTTTAGAGCATCTTCACCGGTCCTCAGTATGTGACCCTCCACTGAAAATCTTGGATTAGGTGCAGCAGTCATATCCAGTGAATCCACTTGAAGTCTGTTGTCACTTTGGAAAAACGCACAGCTTTGACGGCCCTCGAAGAGTCTAATAAGTAGAGTCAAATCATATTTATTGATTGCTTGGCTAGATAGTCTGATTGGTATAGATGGGTTGCTAGTAGGAGTCTCCCACCTATTTGCAGTCCCAGTTTTAGTTTTATGGGTGAGGTAGGAAAAAAAGTAAATAAATAAAACTTGGATGTGAGAAATATTTTTGCAAGATCACATAAAGAACACCCCGCTGGAGATGGTCTTACTATACTACTGTGGGAAACATTTGCCACACTGCATGCAAGCGGGTGGGTAAAGACGCTGTTGTATACCTAGAAGACTGACGAGGTCGTTGATGTTGAGGCCGATGGAGCTGAAAGCAGCAAGCGCATCTGACACAGTATCTTGGGGTCCGGGCAAATTGTTGACATCAAGGATCCGTGACACACGACCATCCCTACGTCCGGTGGGAAACGCAATGAAGGGTCCTCCAGACTGCGAACCCACCAGAGTTCCACAATATTATGATCAGTTTCAGCAGCTCTGTTGGAACACAAAGGAGCTCTTGAATGATTCCTTGTGGGAAAATTGTCTAACTTCACCTTCAAGAATAGATTAAAAAACGCAAGTAACAGGGAATTGTGCAACACAGGGAGTTTTGCAAACATTCCCCAGGAGCTTCATAGGGAAAGTTCAATTAAGCCATCTAGAAGGGTACTGTGAACCAATGTCAAAGTGGAAGTTGGTAAATTTTTCTATGGTTGGAAAACCCCTATTGGGGGAAACAAATTTTCCCTTTGACATCAATGGTTCTAAACTAGAAGAGGGATTTCTAAACTGAGAGCTTCCCCACATTGCACACAGGGAGTTGCACGAAACTCCTTGTGTTAATTAAACAATAGAGGTTAGGACGTCGGCCTACCATAACAACAGCATCGCGAGTGGCGAGGGCGATGATGTCAGCGCAGGAAACAACTCCCGGGCAAGCTTTCTCAAGAGCTGCCTTGGCTGTATCGATCAGGTCGAGACCATGGATAGTAAGATTGGGACCTGCATCCAACTCCGCTTGGTTTCGAGGAGTGCTCTGAATGAGTATGGATGCATCGCAACCCTGCACAGATAAACAATTTCCGTGGACTTCTTATACAACGATGATCAAAAACAGGTCATGTGACAATATGATCATGCATTCATTCCTCAGAGGGTCGACTGCATGATCACCGCTACTAGTCGCTCGTTGAGTGTAGTAGTCATCATCTGCTCATCACAAGGTTGATTATTCTACTGCACAACAGGAGAACTTATAATACCCTAATGAAGCAGTCGTGGAAGAACATGCGCAGAAGACCAGCAGTGATGGTTTTGTCCACAGTCCACTTTTGAATAACAGCAGCTGCGATGATCTTCTCCGCGTTCGGGCAGGACCTGCTGTAGAATCCCACTCCATAGGTGATTGGGGCAGGAACTTTCTTTCCGACGACGTGCAGCTCCACGCCCGCCCCCTTCTCAGCTACCCAGTCGGTCGTCGATTCGGCTGAATAACACATGCAGCCGCCCATCAACTGTGGCAGCATCAATGCTGCTGCAGCGAGCTGCAGTACCGCGCTGATCAGCTTCGACATAATTCTTGATCTCTTGATCTTTCTGCTCAAATTACTCTATTATGCAGCTGCTATGTTCCACGCGCTCGATGAATATCGCATTCTAGCGCCCTGGAAAGATTTCACGAAGTCAAAAACCGTAGGACAAGGAGTTTTCGTCCAACTCCCTGTGTTGCACAATTCTCCGATACTTGCGTTTTTGGCCTATTCTTGCAGGTCAAGTTAGAGAATTTTCCCACAAGGGAATCATCCAAGAGCTCCTTGTGCGCGCGTAAGGACTGATCAGGTGTAAGAAGGAGGTTCTCGCGTCGGCCAGCTCGATTGTCGTGTGCTTCTTCCTGCAGATTCCCGGCAAAAGCAAACTGCTTGTCATTTTAAGCTCATTTGCAAAGCTTAGCGTTCAGTGCACAGGTAGCAGACACGGTTATTTTAGGCGAGATTTCACCAAAAAGCGAAATTAAAAGTGAAAAATTTAGAATAAGAAGCGATTTTTGAGGTTTCAGTCGCCAGAAGTGAAGGGGAAAATAACCGAAAACCGCCAGATTCATATATTTGGTTTTCATTGTGTATAACTATGAATATAAAAGGATGATTAAAGATTTGTAATTTATTTCTAGCTTATATCTAGATTTGGCTAAATCTTCATCGGGATGATAGTCACTTTTTGTACATCTTACTATGAATGATCGCCACTTCGGCGAGAAACAAAAAAAAAGTCCCGAAAAACGACACTGGTCGTGAGATACAAAACTAGTAACCCGCGTCGACGTCGTTGATCGTTCTCTCACGCATTGGCCGGTGGCACAAATATGGACAAATGATTTATTTTCGGTGTCTTTCGCTGTTTCGAGGGTCAAGCTTTCCATGTTCGGGCCATGAATTTGTTGCTATTTCTATTTAGAGTTCGCGCGCAAAAATAGATCAGTTGACAGCTCCTTCCTGACAGGACTAGTTGCTGAAAGGATCCAACTATGCTACCTCTCCAGGCTGCTGGCTCTTTCGCCGGGAGATCAGCTCCTTCACTTTACTGGCTCTGTTCTTCATGGTAGAGACATTGTGATAAACCCAGAAACGGACCAAAGTTAGGTATCCCTACATTCTAGGGTCATGTGTCAAAGTCCACACTATAGAAACATTTCCGGCATAACTGAGGGATCGCCATTTGCATGGGCTTCACAATGCTATGCTAACCATGCCATGTGTTTCGAGTTTAGTATGTTGAATGTTTTTCATCATTATGAAGTCATTCAAAGGGCAGAGAGCCATTATGGGAAGAGCTGCTTGTTTATATACATGAGGCCGGACTTTTGACATCCTGTCGACTCATATTGTGATTTCCACGATAAAGATAGTTACTACATAATATAGACGGCCCGAGCTTTCAATTTGTTTTTGTTGGGTTCTTCATTCATCACCAGCTGCAGATCATGCTTTTAGACACTGCCTATCAGAACAGCTAAATGTACCTCAAGATCAGGATTTAGTCATTGGTATTAGATAGGGATGCAGGCTGCCGGTACTAAGAAAATCTTCTGACAACATAATCATCAGCAACACAGAATAATATTAAAGATCATGTCATTTGTTGACCACTGTGATCTCTGGTCGTCGATGGAACTTCACTGGAGCCTGAAATCAATCATGAATCAATAGAGACAGCAGCTTGCAACGCACAATTCTGGTGCGAAGCTCATTGTAATTAACAATTACAAGATCTCCGGAGTCAGCATAATCTCAAGCTGCAGTGATCTGACTTCAGGCCCAAAAGTTGTGTGCGACAAACCTCTCAAAACTGTTTGATCGTCATGCATGCAATGGACGTCACCTTGACAAACTGCCAAGTGGTAGTGCACACACAAATGGGTAGAACTTTGCACACTAAGGGTGACCAAAGGGATGCCCATAGTTAGCTTTGGTTGCTGGTTTATACATGACTGTTTGTTTGTTTGTCTGTTGCCATTTTCATCAAGAAAACTTGGTATTTTGCTAGCATTTTGCTATTGTTTTTCGAAATTGAAATTCATTTAGTCTTCACATTTTGAACTATCTTGTTTGTTTTTGTTTCCATGATTTTAACAAGTTTTGTGAACTTTTCTTTAAAAGAATTTAGATGAAATTGCAAAGTAACTCTGAAGGGTTTAGAGCGTTTAATTCTTAACACGATGTCCAACAAGCATCAACCAAAAGATAGGGTTTGCACTATCAAATTTGTGCTACATGGGCTATATAATGGATTTTCACTTAATGGTGAGCAGATAATTACAATGAACTGATTTTTGTAACACACTCTTTGTACCTGGAAAAACATTAACATACAAATCGACCCCAAAAGTAATGTATAATTTCTTGGTTATATTCTATTGACAAATGAACCACTCCTACCATGAATGCTTAGATCAAAAAAATATTGTTTTATCTCATGTCTTTCATAAAATATACAAAGATTGACTTCTCCAAGATTGATTAATAACTTGTAATTAAATATTTCCAATAAAACTTGAGTAATTTATGCATGTGTCTAATAAACTCCAGCAAATCAATGCAACCAAATAGACATTCCTCTCGAATTACATCCAATAAACAAGACAACTTTTCATTTTTACCCAAGCTGTATTAAAACCACCAGAGCAAAGATTAGTTTACAAGCATTAGAGCCAAGATTACAATGCAAGCTCCAAAGTGATTAACTAAATTTGAATCCTACCCAACACATACAAGGCTGAACTTTGAAGACCTTCAAATTGCAGGTTATCTATAATCTCCCATTTCCATAATGATTTTTAATATGTTGCATTATCCCCCATGTACACTTTAGTAGGCAAGCTTCTGCCAAAGAGTCAAATCTTGAACCTCTTTCTCATGGGAGACAAGAGCACAAGATTTGTTGGAAAGTGCGGGTCTATTGAGAAATGCTTCAAAGAAGGATGTACTATTTGTAATAGGTACACCACTTTTCATGATCTTTGTGCAAAATATTTCCATGATCATAAACAACATACAATAGAGTTATTCGTAAAGTGGTGCCCTCTTGGGGCTCGCTTTGAGTGTCCGTTTTTGTCTTCATGCCCTATTGCTTGCTATTGGTAACTTAGTCATTAAAAAAAGGCATCAATCTCTTAAACTCGGCATGGGATTCTTCCAAGGGGTAGTTCTTTTGGTTTTAGGGTTTGTCTTTGGTATTTTTAGAGTTTAAGTTTTAGGGTTTAGCTTTTGGAGTTGAAATTTTGAGTTTAGGTTTGAAGGATTAAGATTTTTGATTTTAAGGTTTGTATTTGGTACTTTTAGGGTTTCGTTTCTAGGGTTTAACTTTTGAGATTTTGGGGTTGAAGTTTCAAATTTAAGGGTTAGGGTTTTAAACTTTTGCTTTTAGAGTTTAGGGTTTAATATTGTGTTTGATATATTTAGGGTTTAACTTCTTAAGGTTCAAAGTTTGAAGAATTGTCACTAAATAACAATAACTAGGGAACATTATTAATTCATGACATACCTACCTACCACGCAAGAATTCATGACACACTAACCTACCTATCAAACATGAATTAATAACATTATATAGTGGCAATTCGTTACAAGCATAACCTAGATTGACCTATGCTAAATAGGTAGCTTACGCTTAGTTAATAGGTTAACCTACTAGAATTATAATAGGTTAAATAGATAGTGTGGGTGCAATCATAATCAAATGAGCTAATGGTGATGATGGAATCAAGAATTATAGTCCTTTTTGTGATCATTTTTACTTTCTCATAGAAAGGATTTTTGGGATGAAATTTTTTGCAATATATACATATATATAAATTTCAATACATCACAATTTTTGTATTAACTTTCATGAATAACTAAGATTTTTTTTTTAAATGTACAAATTTTATCAAACTTTGCATTTTATTTTGAAAAATTATCTAAATTTTAAATTGTATGAAAATATGTAATTATTTAATGATTTATTTTATTTTTTCATAAACCACAACTCTTTTTTTAAATGTCATGTACATTACACCCTATTTACATGTGGTAATTGATTTTTGAGATTTTAAAATTTTGGTCAAGTTAAACCTTTTGAAAAGTCATCATTTTTTGTGGTTAAGGAATTTGATTTTAATTATGGCACCCAATGAAAATTAATTTAAAATTTTAATGTTCACCTAACATTTCAACTCCTATTGAAACTGTCCTAAACCATTACATCCCCTATTTGCATCATAAACTTAGCATCTCACAACTTAGTAATAGAAATCATACAAAATTTGTTTATTCATAATTCGTATGTTTCACACATTGATATCGTGCATTGAAAACACATTTTTCACACAAATTTATAAAAGAATGTAGAATTCATGTGACATTTGTTCATTCATATATTTGTACTTCATTTGACAACACATTTATCCATGTGTCAAACATATTTTCAACACGTGATATTTGTGTGTAAAATGTATGAATGAACAAACTTTCAATTATTTTTATTATAAATTTGTCGCATGCTAAATTTGTGATGTGGGGGAATATACATATAATAACAACTAATGTGGCATGTGCCATTGGCCCAAGTGTTACCATGTCTTCAACTGATTTTTCCTTCCAAAACCTGGTTTTTTGGAATTTATTTGAATTTTTAGGGGTCGAAATCATTTAAAAATCAATATCTCCCACATCTTGAATCCAAATCTTATCAAATAAATTCCATTAAATCTTTCTCATCAAGATCTTTCCAAGAACACCAAAGGCACATTCTAATTCCTCCAAAATTTTCAGCTACGAATTAATTTAATTTTCAATGAAAAAATCATTCAATATTCAATAACTTCTACACTACAAGTCCAAATGCCATGAAACCAAACTAATGCACCCCTCTTCCTCAAGAGCTTTCCAAAAGGATTAAAAACACAATCTAAAGCATCTTGGATTGATGGATGTGCAATATTGAAAAGTGATTGTAAAATAAGGTCATTCATTTTTTGTGTCACAAAACATTTTTTTAGAAAGGGTCATGCATTTACATGTTATTAACATGTCATAAAATCAACAATATATTAAAATTTTGATTAAATGTAGATTTTCAACTTGAATTTAAAAAATTATATAATAATAATAACACATAATATGCAACAAATAGATAATAATGGATTTTTTTAATTGAAAAACATGAAGTGATTTACTATATGTGCTTTTCTATACCTACATTTTTGTGTATGGTTTTTATTTGGGATATAATATAGTGAATCAATATTAAAGCAATAAGAACATAAATGCAAAATGTTTCTTAAAAAATCCTTAACAATTTAAAAGTTGTGAACTTTTGAATGGTTTAAAATGGGCCAGTTTTTCATAAGTCCATATCATAATCATTTTTTGATGAATTTCAATTTCCATTCTTAACATATATATTAAAAATTTATCTAAAATGAATTTTTTTATATGGATTTTTAAACTCATTAACCACCATATAATTCTTGACTTAACCAATGATATCATAATAAATTTCCAATTTAACATGACTATAGCACATGAATTTTTAAAATGTGGTGTATCCACCAAAAATAAACCACCCTAGCTTGTAACACCGTAATATATGCAAACCTTAATATGTCCATCTTTCTTTGTCCAAAAAAACACTTATGTGTAGGATAAGGCAAGTGTGGGCAAAAGCATAGTAAAGTAAAAGATTATTGTTCCTTGTCACAAAAAATAAAAAATAGCCATAAGTAGGCTTTGATGTATTGAACATAAAAATATTATTTTATTCATTGATTAATATAAGGATAATATTTTATTTTATTATGATAAAGTTTAAAAACCACATTTTTAATATGGATATAAGTAGATTTCAAGATGTTTGGGTTTTACAAAATTGGTTGCAAGTAAATGAAAATAGATCAAATATTGAATTCTCTCTACTTTCAAGTTAATATATATTTTAAATGTAGAATGCTCTCCAATTCTACACTTTATAATCATGATATATTGAACTTTTTATGTAAAATTTATTTTGAAGAGCACATTAACTAGTCGATTTCAAAGCTATTTCTTACCTATTTTTATGATACAAAAGTTATTGAAATTTTATATTCAAATTATCACAAACTCAATGGAGGTCATGATGGTTTAATATTTAAAATTACTAAACTTTTTAATCTTTTTTTTTATATGTATGTCAAAAATTGTCTCAATTATAAACCAAATTCTAAGCAAATTATTTTTTTGAACTACTTTATTATGCTTTTGCCCATTTAAATTTTACTAGGTATAAAACATGTGAGTATCACAAGAAAAAAATGAAAAAATTGTCCAACATTTCAAAAAACAAAACACTTGCCACAATGGGCATTCCATTTTGCAATGGTGCTTAATAACAAATGAAAAAACACTTTATAAATAAGGTGTTCTCCAATTGCACTAAAAAAATTTAGTATAGGTCTTTACAACTAATCATTAGACACTAGTATATTTAAGTTCAAATGTACCAAATTGGGAATTTTGCTCAATGTATATAGTAATGGAAGTCAGATTTTTTGAACCAAATGTTCTTGTGGGAAGCAAGCTTCAAACCACTTGCAAACCTTGAGTGAACCAAACATTACTTTGGAGTTTAGTACCCCACCATGCCCCCAAAAAAAAGAAAGCACAAAAGAGACAAACTACCTCCACCTTGGCTTTGTTTTTGTCCCAAGTAACATTGTACTCTTGAACTACAAGAGAATTTATTTTTACTTGTCCAAACTATGATTTAAATTTGTCCATCTTGTACTCACTACTAACCTAAATATTGTTTGCATGCCCTGCAAATTCAATGCCTTTGCATGATGCAATTGTGATATTTAGGTAGTGGAGTATTTTGATAGGTTTATTTACTTTTCTTGTAAGAAGTTAGTTTTCATTTTGGATTTCAATGTGCCCGGGGGTAGTTTTAACAAATGCATATGAAACCAACAAAAACAATGAAAAATATGAACTTTTTATAATTAATTTGAATTAATAATTTTTTGATTTTCCATGGGGCACCACACTTCAAACATAATGTCACTTCCATCAAAATGTCCAAAGTTTCTAACTTTAATGAAAAACTTTGTTTGAGAATCAATCAAACTTCAAATTGATTATAAAATTAAACAAGAATCGATTTTCCATAATATAGTCTAATAAAAGAACTTGGTTTTGGTATATGAATGTGTTCCTCCAAAAATTTGAAAATATCAAAAAATTGTATTTAAGGTTGTTAATATTTTATCAATTCTTTGATGAAAATTGCCAATTCTTTGGTATTATCAAAATAATCAGAACTTGTGGTTCTTTGATTTTGAAATAACCATAGCTGATGATTCTTTGATGAAATGTTTTTTTGACAAACCAAAGTTGTCACTTATATATCTAAATGCTCAAATGACCACACAACAATACTAAAAACCCCAAGAACATTTGGGTTATTTTTAACCATATTTCGTTTTTAAATTAAATTAAGGCTTTTGAATTGAAATTTACCATTTCTCAAGTTAAATATAAATTCTAAAAGGCCTCCCATACAAAGGTGAAGGTATTATTGTAGTTGTGGTTCACATTGACCTATATGTGTTGATTGTTTAAAAACTCTCAAAAAACATGTGAAAAAAAAGGATATTTTTTTATTTTTTCTAATTCTCAACTTATTAGTAAGTTATTAGAAAAATGCTTTCATAGCCCATTTACACCTTTGGTGAACCAATTGGCAACACCTACAATGATACCATGATAAAAAAAACAAAAAACCCTTACTTTTCTTGCATCGCTCTTAAACATTATAAATGTTCGATAATTAGATTGAATCAAGGTTCAATTCTAATATTTCTCAAGTTGATGTAGGCTTTAACTTTTGAAAGGCCTCATTCAAAAAAACCAAATTTTAAAAAATGACAAAATAAACACTCAATCCAAGGAGATTGAGCACCTTCAATTCATTACAAGTTTAAAGAAAAAGAAGAACCACATCCACAATTCATTAAGTGAAGACATTCACAACAAACACAAGAAAGAAAACCATAAACATCAAAAGACTAGATAAAAGAAAACAAAAAAAATGTAAGCAAACCCAAGTATTGGGACTCTTTACAACAATGACAACAAACATCTGATTGCTAGAGAAGAGAATTCAATGTGCTAGGTTTGGCTTCTATTTGATGATATAGGCATTGTGGTGGGGGCCTCAATGGGCTCATCTTGCCCTTAGCATCAACAAGTAACCATTGAAGGGGTGAATTTTGTATCATTGTGGAGATGCTCTTATGCCCTTGACTAGGTGCCTTCAAACTAACATTTTATTTTCATTCTAGTGATGTAGCACAAGTGACAAATCATCCCAAAAAATATCTAAGATTAGTGGTGACAAAGTTCTAATAAAATTGTTCACACAATAGATTAACTAGTAGAAAAACCTACCTTAACATCAAAAACATGTCCATATCCAACAAAATTTCTTGTGGGGCATGACCAAATTTGGCATGAAAAAAATTTGGCTATAGAAAATTCCTTTTTCTTTTTTTGAGGCAAAATTATGATTAGGGTGTAAGGTGCACCTTTTAACGACATTATCAACTAAGTATTTGCCACCTTTAAGCTAGCAACAAGCAAAAGATTGAAGAATATCCTACCTAGTTGAGATTATTACCTACTTGGTTCCCTAAGTTCTAGGTATTGGCTTCTTTATTTATTTTGAAAACACGTCAAATACCAATGTTGTGAGCGTATTCAATATTTTAGTGTTAAATTCATGGGTTCATGGTTAGGTTCTTGGGACTCAAAAGTAGACTACCACCCTCTTGTTGGGAATGAGAATAAGAAGTGGGATTGTGAAACTAGCCTTTTGTTAGATGTGAAATTAAAATTTGAATTATGAAAAAACATTTTTGAACATAAGATCAAGTATATAGTCCTTAGTTTTAATTTGTTATAAAACTTTTGTACATGAAGAATTTTGGAAAATGTCACTTTGCATTTAGAGTAGGTTTAATCCCACGAACCTACCTAGGTGCATGGATTCACAAAGTGTAACCCACTTCAAAGTGGCGTCACCTTTTGTTTTCAAAATGTTTCATGCAAGGTAAGGGAACCCTTCAGTGCTTCACAAGTTCACACCCATTTCACTCTCATAGAAGCTCAAACTTATGAAGCCCCCAAAGGTGGTGCCTTACCCTACCCTTATACATTCTCTTTACCATTGGGGAGTGTGTAGTGTGCACATGGAATTGGATTTGGTTTTGAATCAGGTTTAAGGCTTTTTATTTGAAAAAATGTGTCAAAATGTTGTTGAACCAAAGGGTTTTTAAATTGGAAGAGCCAAACTCAAACCCATGCCCAAAAAATCTCCAAAATATATATAAATTGTCCAAACCAAGATTGGTGGTTCTCTTAAAAGGGAAGAACCGCACAACAACCTTTTTTTTTCTTGGCAAATTAGTGCAAAATTTCTTCCTCCACTAGGGAGGCATAACCACCATAACAAGAGATTTTAATTCCAATTCACAACATGCCACTCTTGGAGGAGGTTTAAGGTGCTAGTTTGCATCTAGTCACAAAGGAATTTTCACTAAATTTTTATTTAAACTAGGTAGTTTTTCTACTAGTTTTTATTTTTCTCACAATTTCCTCAAAACTTGTTGCCATTAAACCTAAATCTCGTGTGGGATCATTGTCACTCGTGTTAAATCTCTTGTGGATGATCACCACCCATGTTACATCACAAAAATGAAAAAAACCATTGTTGCACAACATTGATCAAAACAACGAATCAAATTATGGGCCATGGCTACCTATCAAGGTGTTCAAACCAATAAATGAATGCCATGTTAATAAATCGTTCCCAAAGCCTCAATTATGAATTTTGAAAACATGCTACAAGCTTTTGGTTAGTGTTTATGTGGTTATTAGAATGTATTACAAATACTCATTAGTTATCAACCCAAAAATATACTCACTTCCCTAGTGAAGAAGATGCAAAAAATCAAAAAACTAATTTTGGTATAGAATGTTGGTTCTCAAGAAAATTGAATTTGTTTTAAAAACCACCTTTCCTAATTACTGCTGCTTCTTTAATTATTTCATAAAAACTACCAATTATTTTATGAAGGTAGGCTTGTGAATTGCTTTGAAAGGTAGGTAGGTAGGTAGGTTCTTTGCTCTAAATCATAGGTAGGTAAGTATGTGCATTGCTTTGTAGGTAGATAGAGAGGTAAGTAGGTAGGTATGTGCATTGCTTTGTAGGTAGATAGAGAGATAAGTAGGTAGGTATGTGCATTGCTTTGTAGGTAGATAGAGAGATAAGTAGGTAGGTATGTGCATTGCTTTGTAGGTAGATAGAGAGGTAGGTAGGTAGGTTTGTTTTGGGTGAGGTGTTGGTTTGACGCTTAACTGGTGGGTAGGTGGGCGGGGGCGGGGAGGGGCGGTGGAGAGGGCAGTTGAACACTCCATTATCATAACTGCGATCCCATGGTTATGTTTGTTGCTCTCGTTTAGACTGCTGCCGCCGCCACTGCACTCCTCTCCCTGCATGCATGCCCCCGGGTCCACCCGCCATCGCCATCGCTACTCGAAGCTATCAGCTTGTTTGTTTGTTGCTTGCTGTGCTTCTGTGCTCCATTTTGGCTTTACACCTTCTTTAACAACAGTCGCTAGTTTACGATCCATCAAGCTTTTGCCCTTTTGCTGCTTCAATTTTTCTTCAATCTCGTACCTCGATTGGCTTCTTTCTTGTCATGTCCTTCTTTGTTGTCGTTGTTGAGAATGCTGCTTTTTTTCTTACTACCTCCATTGCAATAGAATTCTTTTTGCAGCTGCCGGAATATATTATACAGCTTCAAAGCAAGAAAGAAAGCTTTCTCGGCCTTATTTTGGTTTTGGTGGAGTTGTTAGTACAAAGTCTTTCTGTTACTCTCGTTTGTTTGCTTGTAGCCTCTTCTGGCGTAAGAAACGAAATGAGTTTCTGAGGAGATTTGAGGTGACAGTGTAGTAGTGCACTTGATTGATGATGCTTTAGGATTATAGTCTTCCTTTTGGCAGTTCACCGGAAGCTCGCTCTGATCGTTGTTGTTGCGACGCAGATCTTCGTCGTGTTGTTGCTGTGATACAGATCTTCTTCCTTCGTGTTGTTGTTGTGATGCAGATCTTCTTCGTGTTGTTGTTGTGAAACAGATCTTCTTCGTGTTGTTTGCTTGCTGTGCCATAGTTCGAGGATTTTCTTTTTTCTTCCTGATTTTCTGAGCTTGGGAAAAACTGCTTGGAATCAATCCCTAGAGACTGTTTTGCAAAGAGAAGATAGCATCTGACACGCACAGAGAGGGTTTGTTTGAGCTATGGCGTCATCACGTGCACCATCAGCGCCATTGCCTTTGGTCCCCGTTGAAGGCTTTGGACTCAAAGGAAGCCTAAGAGATGGCGTACACTTCTTGGACGCCTCAACAATCGTGTATGTTGCAGGGCATTGTGTCATACTCAAGGATTGCAGGGACAAGAAACAGCGCGTGATCGTAGGCACTCCTTCCATGTATGGCATCTCTGCCTTGGCTGTGAGTACGAGTAAGAAGTTCATCGCCGTGGCAGAAGTAGCTCCACCGACCAAGATTCCAGGAACCGTGGAAGAAGAAAATGCCTCCAAGGCGGCTGCAGCAGCAGCACCAGCTGCTGCAACACTCACAACAGCAGCAACAGGAGGTGCCAAGAACCCGATGATCAACATTTACACACTCCAGTCGCTCATCAAGAAGAGGTCCTTGACAACAACGCGGTTTGGCTCCAGAGAAATTGTATCAATGTGCTTCTCAGCAGATGGCAGAATGCTTGCAGCTCAGGGTGGAGCACCAAACTGGAAGCTGCTTTTGTGGGATGTTATGGCGACCAAGGTTGCTGCCTCCATCAGGAGTGTGGATGGAACAGTTGCTTACCAGGTCAGGGTTTTTTCTCTCCTGGTTAGGTTCTTTCATGGTTAGGTTTTTTCTCTCATGTTCCTCCTCCTCCTGTGGATCTGTTTAACATTGCAATTGTAAGACCTGAATTCAATTCCAATGTAGTTTCATTTGCTTCAGTGACATGCAAGATTCTTCTGAATGAGCTTCTTCAGGTGAGATGCTGCCCAGTTGATGAATCCTTAGTCACAGTAGTGGGCGATGGATTTGCGAAGACATTCAAGTATACAGACTCAAGTTTCAGGCCTGTGACTACTGATGTTACCAACCAAGAACCTCATCAGGTTTTGTGCCATGTTTGGTTGCCCCCTCCTTCTGAATTGGTGGCCAAGCACAAGAGCAACAAGAGCCAAGACAAAGGTAAAGAGAAAGGCACATCTGAGCACAAGGACAAGGACAATGAGAAAGATGACAACAAGAATGAAAAAACTACCAATGAGAAAGCAGACCCATTATGCTGTATGTACTCTTTAAGCTCTGGGGAGCTGCTGTATGTTGAAGATGGGAAGGTAATCCTCTACCGAACCCATTTTCTGGGAAGCATTTTTGCATCAAGCTTCAAGAACAGTAGCACATTCTCTTTTGCACACCTGAGTTTTTTGTCCTAATTTTTCTCATCTCCACCAGTTTGGAGGAGAAAGTTAGAGCTTGACAACTCTGCAATCGCCTGCATGGACGTTTGGCTCAAACACTGTAGGTGTTTTCCCTGGTTGACATTTTCCCAACTTGGAAGGCTGATCTGTAGGTGGCTTCAACAATCACCCAAAGCAGTGGGAGCAGGGTAGGTGTTGCAAACGTTGCAATGCAATGTTCAATTGGATTCATCTGTGGGGAAGATGGATATGTTTCCATTTATGAATATGAAGGAGCAAAGAAGAACTACAGGAAAGTTCGGTCAATCAAAGTGGATGAGAGCAGAGCTCAAGTCTGTGGATTAGCTTTGTCACCTGCTGAGGATGTGTTGGTGTGCACCATGGCCAACAATACTCTCACCTACTTGCCTTATCAACAACTCTACTTCCTTTCAACTGACTCAGTTCCAAAGGAAGTGGTTGCTGAGGTAATTGTTGTTGTGCCTCTGGACTACTTCTATGATCTGCTTTGATCTCAAGTCACAATGAGCATTACATGGTTGTGGATTGCAAGCAATGTTGCATTCTTGTTTTTTGAGCAAAAGGATAGGGATTCACATTATGTCACCTGCAAGTAAGTCTCTCCACTCAATGTGGGGTTGGAGCAGACATATCACCAAGCAGAAATCACAGGCATGGATATATGCCTACTCAAACCTTTTGCAGTTTCATGCAGTAAGGACATGAGTGTGCGGGTCTGGAATTATGTGGAGCATTGCTGTGAGATTGTCAAGTACTTCCCATCTGAAGCTCTTTCCATCTCCTTGCACCCAACTGGTACCCAGTCCATCTTCCTTACTTTTGTTTTGCCATATGTTGACCTGGACATATGTTTGTCTTCAAAATTGAGAATCCCTGTAATGCTGCTTGCAGTAATAATGTAGTGTGAAACACATTATTTTCCTGTGGAGTCTCTTTGTATTCATGATTCTATGTGTTCCTGATCCACAAGTCATGGTATGGACAGTTTCACTCATGGAATATGAGATTGCAGGGCTCTATGTGGTGGTTGGGTTTCCTGAGAGCATGAAATTGTTCAACATGCTGGTGGATGACTTGCAATTATGGAGGGAATTCCCAGTCATCAAGAACTGTGCTATATGTGCCTTCAGCACTGGTGGGCAGTACTTTGCAGCTGTGAATGGCAACAATGTGCACATTTTCTCAACTTACAATGGTCTGAACATAGGCACCTTGCGGGCTCATGTCAACCAGGTAGGTAAACTGGCATATAAAACAAATATGTCTGAGAGGAAGACACCTGGGTCCAGGCTGGTCTATACAATGAAGTGATATGTGTTTATGTGTTTAGGTGCAGAGCATCTGGTGGGCACATGATGATTTCAACATTGTGACATCAGGCATGGATGGGGCCATCTATGAGTGGACAGTCAAAACCTTCAAGCGGAAGAGAGAGAATGTCATCAAAGGTTGCATATACACATGTGCGATTGGTTTGAAGAACTCAAGATGTTTTTATGGAGTTGGTTCTGACCGCAAGTTGAGGGAGCTGGATGAGATGCAAGTCCTCAAAGTTGAGTCCTGCTTGACTTGCTCCTGACTTTCTTTGTGGCAATTTGTCAACTGTGAAGACACAAGCTTGTTGATCCATCATGGGCTCCTGCTTCTGTTCACAGAAACTTGGTTGTATGGATTGGGCACAGATCTTTGAGAGCAATGTTGCCCTGACACAAATTGCAATGTGTGGTGGAGGTGCTTTGCTATTTGCTGGAACAGAGACTGGCGCGATCAGGGCCTACTCTTACCCCTTAACAGGCATGCTCCTACTGTTCATGGAGTCATCATGTACCTCTCTCTCACTTCAGTGCTTTCTGTCACAAAGACACCTGTATGTTCGTATCTTAAGGTGTCAGGTTGCTATTTTTCTTGATTTTCTTAGTACAGGGTGAAACTGATTGGCTCTACCTGTAGAACCGCAGGAATGTTTTGTGAAGTGAAAATAAGTGCAGCTCCAATAATCAAGCTATGTGTGAGCAGCAATGAGACTCATCTTGTGTGTGCAAGTGAGGATGGATTGACAATGGTGTTGAATGTGCGTGATTTTCCAACAAGTCCTCGAGACACAATTCCTGGTCCTTGGTGCCATGAAGCACTTATTACAAAGGATGACCTGGAAGAGTTTAAATCACATGTTGAAGACCTGAAAACAAAGGTACTCCATGCAGTGCTATCATGTCCAGAAGGCCTACCTTCCCAGTTCTTCTGGTTTTGCAGTGCATGCTTTATTCAGGATGTGCAGGATACTACAAGTATGAACATGGGTGATGCATGGATGTAACTCTGAATCTTGAGCAGCAGGCAGAATGCCAACTCAATTGAGGGAAAAAGGGGAAGGTTGTGAAGGTGGTGTTGCTATTCATAGTGGAGGTCTTCGCAGAATTGAAATGGGTAACCTCTGTCCTCCACTATGGTTGACAAGTTTTTGATCAGCAGGAGTGGTGATGGCAGATGATTGAGATGCAATCAAACTGTGAGTACCAGCTTAGGATAAAGGACGAGCTTGTGGAAGGGCAAATCCAGGAGCTGCAAGATCAATTTGCCCTAAATCTAGAAGATGCTCGTGTGAAGCATCAAGAGCTTTTCATGGATAAGAATGAAACGGTCCTTTTCCTGATCTTCTGTTCAATGTCACATTGAGAGTATTCAAGGTTATTTCCTTGTGTTGCACCAGCCGCCCTTTTGAGTTGCAGTCATATTCCACTGAGGAGGAAGGGGATAAGGCCTGCAGGAGTTGAAGCTGATGAAGAAACAGATAGAGACAGAGGAGAACCATGCTGAGCACCAGAAGCACATGGAGGAAGCATATGTTAAAAAGATGCTGGTAGAAGATGCCAGGTGAATTCCTTTCTATTCTGCAGTAGTATAATGAGTTTTGTAAACAAAAAATTTGAGACCTCTACAAGTATCAAAACTCCTAGTCTATCATTTTCTGAAACTTAGATGTATGATTCATATGTCTATACAGGTTTCAAGAACTAAAACGGTCAAAGGAAGTTGAGGCAGCAAGCTGGGTCCAGCGCATGGCAACAATGAACATGGCACATGAGCGTGCTCTTCAGGTACCCAGGATAGGTCACTCATTATGTGCTGTGCTATTTAATTTGCATAGCAAGATTGGAAATTCTCAAGTATGCTGAGTCTCTGACATCGAGTGCAACAGGAGCTTATAGAGGCCTATGAAGTAAAGCTAGAGGACCAGGAGGTGGTAATTAAGAACCTGTACACAGATAAGGAGCAGCTCCACCTTGATTTTGCAGAGGTTAGGAAGCAGCAGGAGGATGATACTGACACTGAGATTGAACAGCAGAAAGCTGAGTAAGTTAATGTTCTTTGTGGTTTCATTTCCATTCACACCTTAACTTGCTGTATCTGCAGTTATGACAGGGTGTTCACAAGATGAGCAGTGTGTGAGCAGTCCTGTGTTCACTGATTATTCACTGCAATGTATGTGAAGAGATGATAGTGAATGCTGGGTATGGGATTGGAGGCTATATACAGGTATGAGAAACTGCTTGACCAAGCCAATAGCACAGTCCGTCAAGTTATGGGGGAGAATGGCATTTTGAAAAAAAAGTTCCTTGAATTCCAGCGGGACCTTGATATGGCTCAAGATGATTTGAAGGAGATGAGTGACCAAAAGAAGGAGCTGTATGACATCATTAGCTGCTGTGAACGTGACATTCGGTATGAGCCTGCTCTGCTTTGTTTTTTTGGCATATGGGGCCTAGCACAGCACTGACTCGAAATGAAGACACTATGCAGTCACATTTGTGTTCGTATCCTGACTGGCCTGATTTGACATTTGTTTCATGATGATTCAGAACATTGCAGAAAGACATGTATGACAGAGAGGACACAATTGATGAGAAGGATCTGCGGATTTATGATCTCAAACGAACAAATCAGGTATAGAATGTTCAACTTCAGATCCTGCTATTTTTACCTTGAGCTTCTCTTGGAAGGATGCAATCTGTCAACCAAACAGCCCCCTGTTTCTGTATGACCAAGTTAAGTTGTATCCTCTAAATCCCACAGCAAGCTCAACACAACAAGGGGCAGAATTCAAACTACCATGATGATCTTCACATCCTTTACATTTGGGAAAACAGGAGCTGGAGAAATTTAAGTATGTCCTTGACTTCAAAGTGAAGGATCTCCTGAACAAAATAGAGCCCAGTCAGCTTGAAGCCAGGCACTGCAAGGAGCGGATGCACAGAATGGAAAAAGAGCTGATGAGGTTTCATCTTTTCATGATGTCTCTCAAATGCCTTTTAGTGGCAAAGATCCTTAGCACATTTTCTCAGGAAACAAAGATGGAAGTGTTCTATTCCAAGCATTGGTCAAGAACAACTGAAGCACATATTGAAAATTTGCTTCATTGGATTTGAAAGTTTATTAGTTGACAAGTGTGGGTCATATGTCAAACAGGAATCATGAACATGCTCAGGGCAAGGAGGTGACAATGACAAGGATGAAGGCAAAGTTGAATACAGCAATTCATGACAAACGACGGCTCACTAGTGCCAATGTCAAGCAAGAAGGCATCATGAAGCGGTTCCAACTTGACTACTATGAACTTGCACAGCATATGGAGGTACTTTTGTTTTCTGTGATCATCTTATAAATAGAGGTATGTGGTTGAGGGAGATGAAAAATTGTCATTTGTTCAGTTAGAAGCTCGTCATCTTAGGAAGAAGAAAAAAATGAAGACTGAAAATATGATGTCAACTGCAGGATCCTCGAGCCTTACAAAAAGCATGTTTGGAGTTGTATGAGAAGTATGTTGCTGACAAAATCAATATTGCCGAAGTTGATATTCCTTTGCAAAAGGAAAGTTTCCGTCAACGAGACATGCTGGAACGAAAGGTATGACACCAAAAAGTAAAATGAAGGAGGATACATTAATCCATGTTACTTCCTGCATATTGCAATTCTTTGGAAGCAACTTTGATCAACTTGCGTGGGATTGAAGCTGAAAGCCTGGGTATGTCAACTGGTAGGTAAAAGGGTTGCAACATATTGTGAAGAAGCAAATGGAGAAACACCAGCGCAACAACTTACGGTTGATGCAAGAAAATGTGATGCTCATCAAGGAGTCAAATGACCTACGACGAGAAGTTCGCTTCCGATCCATAACTGTCCCAAAGGTCAAGCCTAGAGTTGAGGAAGTGAAGAGATATTCTGTGGAGACTAGAAAGTCTGTGGTCATGGCAACACACATACAAGAGACAATTAAATTGCGAGCCCAAGTTGCAGATCTCCAAGAGCAATTGTCAAATAGCAACATGCGTATTCAGTTCCTGGAGGAACTAGTAGATGACCAAACCGATGCTCCAGTGCACATTACCTCATTTGATCCTTTAGGCCTTGATGTTGGACAGGAGCTCAATTTCCACCAAAAGGGTATGCCAGGCACAACTGCTGAGGTGATAGCTGATGGCACTGCCATTGAGGATGACGAAGAAAGTTCATAGGGGAAGAAGACTGACAGAAATGGATCAGAGGAATCCGATGAACATGGGATGCATGTCCTTTTGAATCTGTCCAACAGACACTACGACAAGGACACAAAACACTGGTCCTGCATACATCTGGATAGTTGTAACTCACCTATGATGTTCATGACCAAGTCAGATAATAACGGAAACATGGCAGAGGTACCAGGATCCTGAAAATTTGGACACCTACAGCTGCTCAGGAACAAGGGTGGAGAGGAGACACTAATTGAACTGAAAGAAGCAATCCTGGGCAGTTCATTTGTCCTTCTAGAACAATAGATACTAATATTAATCCCAGACCAAAGACCAGACGATAGAGATGTTGCAAGGCCTAGAGCATAACTGCAATTATGACAAATGTCACCTCAAGTTAGGACCTAATGTGTAAGTCACATTTGTGCTTGCATAGAGCAGTGCATTCCAATTGAAGAAAATCCTCATAACTGCTTATGCTTGAGGACTTTATAAGTGCAGCTAGTTTAGCACCTATTAGTCTCAATCAACTGACTGGCACTAGACTCAAATTGCTGAGAGTGAATAAATGTAGAAAGGACTTGGTGTCCAAATTTTTATGAAGAGTGAAGAAAACAAGTTATCTGACAGCAGTCACCACATTTTCCATCACACTCATTTGTCCTTTTCATGTCGTGCATCTTGATTTCCCTGCTGCAACTCATTCTGCACATTATCTTCAGTCCTCAGTCAAAGTCCATATCTGGTATCTCTACTCTGATATGTCTTACTGGCTTCCAGGAACTTTCAAACTAGGATCCAAATAGCAACATGCTTGGTTCCTATGACCAGACAAACCAATTCTCACACATTGTGTTGTCATCAACCTGATCCAACATTTCAACCAGCTCAAATGACGGTAAAATACAAACTTGCATCATTCTTGCTGCAAAAAGCACACACATTTGCTGCATATCTGATTTGACGTGCTAACACCAGACCGATACATATTCGTACACAGCATAGTTTTAAGTGCGTCTTGATAGTTTTGTTCAAAATGGACATGGTGATGAGGAAAGGTCACCCACAGGTTGAGGAGAGCCATCTAACACCTGTTGCAATGTGGATATCTGCTCCTGTTGCTGCTGAATGATCTGTACCATCCAGATTCAATCCAACAAGGTGTCAAATCAGCCAGAGGTGCATACATTGAACTCCAAGTACCTAATTTTGCCATCTCTCTACAAAACAGCATGTACAAGATGGTGGAAGACTATGAACTATCAGAGTCCTGCTTTTGACCACAGCCTCATAGATGCAAAAAAGGAGGGAGATAATGCTGCCAAACTCACCCACACTGTCTGCAATGTAAAATAGACCCTATTCCCTGATCACAGACACTGCATATACTACCCCTACTCAGTGTAGGCCAGACCCCACTATACCTGCACGTTGAACAAAAGATGAACATAAGCCATCAGTACAAGCTGGACATGACAACTGATCTGAAATAAAACTGCACAGAAGCTAAACAGGTACAGCATGAACATGACTTAGACAAGGCAGAAGAGAAGCTTACTTCTTGTTGTTGAAGCATTTGTGGCTGCTGGGTCACTAGTGAAGCTGGAATGTTCTTTGACAGGTCTCTCAGCAACCCCTGCAACCCAAACCATGCATAGAAACACAGAAATGATGTACATTCCACATTTCAGCTAAAGATTATATGAAACTCTCCCTTTTAGAGATGGAGTGAAAACAGTAAAGCCATTCAGGACTCAGACATAGACCTCACCTTATTGGCCCACATTAAGCCACATGCATTACACAAGGTTCGTGGTCCTGATGGTCCTCGGCGCATCATTGGGGTCAACTTCTCCCCTATACCACAATGCACACACCTGTCCCATCAAGAGAGTCTAATGTCAGCACCCCTAAACATCCTATTCAAGCCCAAATTCTCTTCTGCAGAAGAGGCTTTCCAACTATAAGACTGACATCTCCTAATGCATCTTCTGAACTTCAGCAGTCAGCAAGTCCACAGTAGCCTCCTCAACATATTTCTAACAGCCAAAATATCTGTAAAAGTCTCCTGACTCCTGCAGATCACTAACTGGAACCTTTGGAACATTCAAGAGAATCTTGATTACTGGGACACTCTGAATGATAATGGAGATAATAGTAGCTGTAACTCAGGACCAAAATGGAATAACATAAAGACAGCACATACATAACTTCTGCCTGCATGCCCACAGGGCCTGCACCCTGAGCTGGAACTGCAGTGCCATCCCAATTAGCAACAGCTCCAGCCTCCCCGCCCAGAGCTCGTGCCGATGCAAATTGACCCTTCTTGCGCTGCATCCTGCATAATGCATCCACAAATAGGCTAATCTGATCAGTTCTCCCCCTTTCCTCACCTTCATAGTTCTTAGCTGAATACAGACCAACATATTTTCCCAGTTTTCTCAAAAATCACATTTTGTAAAACTGACTACCTTTGGGCAACCTCTGCACGCACAGTGTAGCGGATCTTTTTATCAAAGCAGCGCTCCTTGCGCTTCTCACGGAATCTTGTCAGAGATGCTAGCCTATGTGGCATGTCCATGCGTGCAGGAAGCTCTGAGAGTCCCTGCTCCCAAACCAACACACCACTTATGTCATCCTTCCATACTTGAAACCTTTGTGCATGGCCAAAGTAATGCAATATCTCTCCATCTTCCAAACCACCCCAAAGAAGGATGAAAAGTTTGCTGCACCTTGTGATGATGGTGGTAGGACATATTGACACCTGACATGCCAGGTGGAATCTCGCGGCCTCCCAGTAAAAGTAGCACAGCTTGAACCTGCTTCACCAAACATGGAACACCTTTGTCTCAGAATTTATGCAACTCTTTGTTTCCAATTATACTGCCAATCTGTACAGCCCACAAGAAAGATCTTACAGTTTACTTTCATTAGGACAATCATTACCTTCTCAGGAGGAACTGTGTCGAACACATATACTTCACTCTGATAAGAAAGAGTGAGCTGTGTGGAGCGTTGAGAACGCACAGAAAGGGGTTGGGGAGGCCCCTCGTCTGGACCTCCATCAGAATGCATCACGGCTTCATCCAACCCTTCTTCATCACCAGGGTCATCATCATGCTCACGTGTTCCAGCTCCATTCTCCTGACCGTGATGCATTCCATGTCCATCATGTACATGCTGTCCATGCCCCCTATCTGAGTCGGCCTGTGCCTTGCTGTGGGCTTGAGTCTCTGCTGTGGCATCTGCATTAGGTTGTGCATGACCATACACATCATACCCATGGGAGTGATGCAATTGAGGATGTCCCAGATCTATGCCATGGGTTACATTGTGTGGGTGTAGCCCTATTTGATGTCCACGTAAGGGTTGGGTATGTGCAAGGTGATCTGTATCTGACATCCCACAAATTGTCTCCTTACAGAAACCAACAATCTGCCTCCTGTGCCTGTCTGCTCTCAACACTCAAATACTCACCTCCTGTCCAAAAAATTACACTTTGGGCCTAAAGGAACATGTTGCTGACGCACCAAGTTTCACACTGAAGAAAAGTACATCTTGGTGCCTGCTAAACTCGCTTGTGTCAAAAGGATGGCCATCTTCCCCAAAATTCTCTGACCATTTGATTCTGCTGCGCACCATTGAGGGAAAAAATATCACCTACATAAGACTACATAAAATCTCTCAACTACAGAAATTATCACCTTGCCAAACCATACCTCATGATGTCCTCCTGGTTCAAGAGATTGATAGGGAATCAAGACAAGACTTGCGTGTGGGGCATTTTCTTTCCTTGGGTCATACTTTACAAAGCCCTAGAAGAGCCAAAAACAACAGCCACAGTCCGCCAAGCATCTCTTCCAAGGTCAAAAGACTTGAGTTGTCATAAAGAGAAAGAATGTTGAGAACCCTTCTTGACATAAAGACAATGTTTGAAAAAAAACTTAATCATAACAACCACAGCACTAATTGAATTTTCTTAACTCAATTTTTTGCCAATCCATTCTTGCACATCTACCTAGAAATCTTGTCTTTGAAGAACGGGTTATTACTTGGCCCATTTACTCTGGACATCACATCACCATACATGGCTATTACAAGCACCTGGAACCATCCAACCCATGTGATGCACATCCTAAACGTCTTGATTTGCCACACTGCTCATCAGGCATGACTGTAACTCTTGACCACAAAATCCGCAGTGTCTTGCAAGGTACACACAACACAACTTCACAATTGACTCCCTGGTTCACTTACCATCCCGCCCCCCTAAATTCTCCCCTAAATTCCCAGCACATCATCCCCACGAAATCGATGAAACTATGAAGCATTGGAATGGAGCACACAATACATCAAAACCCGCCAAACACATCCTTTCTAATCCCCCCTAAAAAGCTCCTCATGAATTGCAGACAAAAACAAACAGGCCAAAACAGAAGAAAAGACAACATTTTAATTTTTCTTTTTTCTTTTTTCTTTCAAAAAAAAAGACACAGTAAAAACTCCTCCTGATGAATTGCAGAGAAAAACAAGCAGAACAAAAGACAATTTTTTTCTAATTTTTTTTTTAAAAAAAGAGACAGAGGCACAGATAGAGACACGCAGAGAGAGTGTGTGCATTAGACAAAGAAGAATCAGAAGAAGAAGGACGGAAGAGAAGAGGTGTGTACCTGACGGTCTGTATTGCGGAAAATCTCTCCACCGAGGAAAAGCTGAAGAGAAAAAATCGCCACGATTAACTCAAGAAAAAAAGAGACAGCACAGATTTCGCTCACGGGAATGCAATAATAACGAGAAAGCGTGCGGTAAAAATGGCAGAGCAGAGCGCGCATACAAGAAGAAGAACAAGAGCGGAGAGAGAGAGAGAGAGAGAGAGGAGAGAGAGAACTCCGTCGCCATCGCCATGGCTGCTTTGTTGCTTTCCTGGACACCCGATTCGTGTAGGATGGATGGATGGAAAGTGATTAGTTTTCTGTTGGGATCCAGTACTTCCCTAGCTAGCTAACCATGGTTGTGAGATGCTCAGTTGCTTCATTTACTACCTACCAACCTACGCCAAGGTAGGTAGTGAAAACAACGCAAAGGTTTATTATACCTTCTACAAACTATCTACATACCTAGTAGTCGCCAATACCCTACTTACCTATCTACCTACCTATATATAGGACCTACTTCTTATAGAATGGGTTACCAAGGTAAAACCAGGTATATTAACTATTGGGTAACCAGTCAGTTGAGCGTTCATCCACAACTGAGCCATAATGGACATCCAATGGATGATGGTCCGCTGGATGATTCACTCTGGTCGTAACTTACTACCTGTTGAATACCTACGACCAAACTAGTTAGTAGTTAGTACCGACGTTTTGGTATGCGTACGGTATAGTAAAAGGGTACTTTTTCCTTTTCTTTTCTTTTCTTTTCTCTTTCTTTTGCTTTCTTTTTGTGCCCTTTTTCTTTTATCTTTTATTCTTTTTGGTTTCTTTCACACGATGATGGAGTCGACAACGTTTTTCTTTTCTTTTCTTTTTTCTTTTTTCTTTTGGTGGATTTTCGCAACTCGGTGACTCAAAATTATAGGCACTAAAATAAGAATATTCTTTTTTAGGTTCCTTATTTAAAAGGCCAAAGATGCAAAATTTTCAAGAAAAAAGAAATTATTTTCTTTTTGAGAAAATTATGTGGACTATCTTTTTTGTTTTGAGGGCAGTTTGTGACTGTATTTCAACTACATTTTTTTTTATAAGTGTACGTAACACCACGGCCATGGGCATTACTGGAATTAGGGTGAACTGGATTCTGGTAATGCTCATAGCCCAAGGGTGTTTTACACATGGCGATTCACTGTGACCTTTTCAACACGTTGGTGCATTCCATAACAAATTATGCCTGTGAGATTTGGGTGGACTCCAAGAAAATAAAGGTTATTGAAGTAGTGTATTGAAGGTTCCTCAAGTCCCTACTCGAGGTGCAAAAAACAACCAGCACGTCCATCGTGCTGGCAAAATTTGACAAATTCCCCTTTGAACACTTTGCATGGGGACAAGCATTGTTGTACTATAATTGTGTGAACACGGTCACTAAAGACCGCATCTTAGGAAAGGCATGGGAAGCCCAGCTCACTATGCTTGTTACAAGAAAGAAATGTTGGGCTGGATTTGTGAAAAAATGGCTACTCCAAAACCAGCCCCAAGAGGTGGTAGGTTTTCTACCTCCGGCTCAATCACCGCTAGAAACGACACTTCAGCTTGCAACGACCCATGCGCTCTAGGCGGGGACTACTGAACTACCGTTAGGAATAGTTCCTAGGTCAACGCACATACATCCGACCTGTTTAGCAAGGCTAATGCAACCAGTTGGTGGTAGATATACAACGAAAGGCCCGATCAACCAGGAGGTTGGGACCCCACCCCCTTTAGGTTTTCCCCACACAATGTTGAATGTAAAAAGGGTGAAGGATAATATGTGACTAACTTTCATTAAAAAGTTCTTTACCAACCATGAGATTAGGACCAGCGTGCAAACAAGATACTTGCGTTTTAAGGGTATGTTGTATGAAAGCAAAAGATACTTGTGTGACATCAACTATGTCCAGCTGCGAAAAGCTCTGGCCCGGTTTCGATGTGGCAACATGCAGCTTGAGGCAGTGCTAGGTGCGTGGAAAGGCGTGCCATACGCAGAGAGGCTTCGTCAAAGCTACGACTTGGGGAAGGTAGAGGATGAAGAACACTTGCTCTTTATCTATCCAAATACACAGAAAGTTAGGGAACGCTTTTGTTCGACCTTACCCCTCACCCACACGAACACTCTTGCTGAACTCATGCAAACTACAAACACGGTCGCCTCGATCAAATTTGTGGCATGCTGCCAGTACCAGAGGACAATCTGTCCCCCATGATCTACCTTTTGTCTAATGGACTTTCTAGTCCCAAACGGACGTAAAATTGTAAACAATAAACAAATTCTTCTAATTTTTAGAATTTTAACATGATATCCTTTGGGTATTTTGTGGGGGTACCCATAGGGTATCATGAGGAAAAAATTAAAAAATGACACTAAACATATCATAGGGGGGGAAAAAAAACACCTACCTATAGAGTGAACATTTCGTTTTTTGATATTCACCTAGAGGTTCCTACAAAACAAAAGGCCCCTCAAGATACGGAACCTTACACATAATGTGTCATCCTTGTGTTGGTCACCCTATTTTGTAAGCATATGGTCACATATGCCATCCTTTTGTAACTAAGAAACTTTAGTTATTTATTTGGGATTTTATATTGAGCTTTGAAAAAATGATATTTAGGGACATGAATTTATTTCTTCATGGTTCAAACATAATTTGAAATTTGTTTTTCACAAACTTAAAGTCATACACAACTTACTAATGTGAATTTCATGCACAGTTTTGCAAATATGAAATCTTCATTGGTGGTAAAAAAAATTTGGTTTGTCAATTAATCGGTAATATATAGTATACCTTGACCTAAACAATACAATTGCAAATAAGTAAAATTCAATAATGAATTTCCCTTGTAAAGAATTTTCACTTGGTTTTTCGACATTTTCTTTCACTAAACTAAAACCCAAAGACTTCTAGACTTGGTTTCTTTTTGTTTTGAAAAAATTAGAACAAAAAATCATATTAATAACTACACATTAATACTTTCGACAATGAAATGTAAAATGTGAAATGTGACCTCATGCAGAACAGTCAAGACAGGCCGGTTTGGCTCCAGCAAAAGTTCTTTTGGCCCTAGAGCCTTGCATAGTTTGGCAAGGCTAGTAAAAGGCACAGCAAAGCCTAACACTTACCAGAGAAGAATGTAATAAATATGATCTGACTGCTGCTCCCTGTTTTTGATTGGCCAATCATAATGATTGGGCTAGGTAGTTTGCTTTTAGTAATCTCTCACGTATTTGCGGTCTCAGTTTTAATTTTATGGGTGGGTTTGGAAAAAAACTAAACTTGGGTCCTTTGGGTATTTTTTCAAGCGCACCTCTTTGAGTGGGCTCCATGAAAATAGTGACAGCCCATGAGTTCCAAAAATTCCTAGTCACTCATTTATGATGTTTTATTAATGTTTATACAAAAAAATTAAAAGCAAAGTTGGAGGAATTTTTTGATCCCCCTCTCCACAAAATTATTGCCCCTTAAACTCTAAACACAATAATAAAAAAGGATCATTTTTTTCTCTACTTATTTTTTTTAAGGCTTTCAAGGTGTTGAAGCTCTTTGCATTATAGTCGTTTGTTGATAGTTCAATTTTTCTTTTCTTTTTTTTCATAATTTTTTTCCCCAACCATGAAAAGTGATCCATATGATGGAGATTACTCACAATCACAAGGGTGAAATCAAAATTTTTAAGAGACATGGGCCACCCTTCCATGATTGAAATTTAAATTCATGAACCTTTTTTTAAAATGTCCAATTGTAATTGTAGTGCATCTCACTTGGTAAGAAAAAATTCACAACCTTCACATACAAGGATCTCTTATAGTGACAAGAATGTAAAAACAATTGAAGAGAAGCGCCTAATTTTGTTCTCACAACATTTTGATTTTGTGGACAAAATAAAGGAGATTGTGAAATCAAAGAAAAAGAATAAACCATGAGAAAATCATGTGTTTGTTCTTTGGTCCCAAATTGGGTTTAACAAATGCCCTTAGGCATGATTCACAGTTTTCCCATGGTTTGATCCAAAAGTGAGGTTTCATGAGGTTCTACAGGCCATGACCCAAGCGTTCTAGTGTAAACCACCCTAAAGGGTCATAATGAAATGTAATCTATAAAAGGATCTAATAAGCAATTGTGATGGGAAGGGCTGCCAAATGAGGACTATTTTCAAGTTGATGAAATTTTAGAATTTTAAATTTTTTAGTCTCCAAATTTTTTAAGAAAAATCTTTTTTTAATTGCCAAAATCTATCCTATTTTGCAAGTGGTAGTTAAAAATATGGAAGGATGCTAGATTTTTTTTGAGTTTCACATTTTGTTATCACCAAATTTGGCTAAATTGTATTATGAATGATCACCACTTTGATTAAATCATAAAATTCGAAAAAAAAAAAAAAAAAAAAAAAAATAAAAATAAAATTTACAACACTAATATATATTATTTTTCGTCGCGCCATGTCTATATTTCACTCTTTTTTCGCCCCGTCAAAGTAAACAGACCATGACAGGACAAATGGGTGATTGACGGATTGACGGATGAATGATGGGACAGATGGATGAAATGATGCTTCACAACGTCCTTTACTATATGTAATAGTGACAAACTAGTTGGTACCTTCGGTTGGTCAGAAGATCCCAGTATAGCCTGGCTGGTACCTTCCACCGCAGAAGATCCTACTTGTTGAAAAAAGTTTCTTCAGGCAGGTAATGGAGCTGAAAATACGAAGGAAAAATCTAAGCAGTGCTTTGCATTTATTCTTAGCCCTCCCCCTTTTCTTTGGTCTGATTTTCATCATTACTCCAACATCTCTAAAGTACAAATTGGAACTTTAATTAACAAAAATTCATGAAAAATCTCCTTAAATTCATCAGATATATGTTAACCCTAAGTGTCGACCAAAGCTCCATTACTATAACCATAAATGTCAGAACAATTACACTCTGCTAATAGAAATCCAAGTACATAAGGTGGAATCTATATATATGTGTGTTTGTGTGTAGTTCAAAAAATGTACACAACGGTATGAACACCAAGGTTTTTAAAATTTGGTACTAGAAAGGTATTAACTAAAAATACTAGTATCCTAGTACCTAGACAACTTTGGCACTTATGTTCCAAATAATTTGTTTATTTTATAATTTTTGATTTTTTTGCATATGAGTTTTTAATTTTGGACATTTTGATGGGTCATAAATATAAGTATTAAATGCATCACTATCTATTATCACAATATTTTTGTTATCTTTGTGGTTAGATGGTTCAAAACTAGTGCATTTGTATTTATGACGGCAACTTTCAATTTTTGTTGCCTACAAGTTTGAATTTTTGGAATTTTTGACATTATAGCATTGATAAATTCTTTAAAATTCAGTAAAATGAAAAAAAAAAAAATGCCAAAGCTACCTGTGTATTATGATATATCGGTTTAGTTGTGATGTCAAAAACATTTTTCAACTTTTTTTGGAGCTTTGCATTTTGTACATGAAGTTGGGAATTGCCATTTCACGAGCACAAAAACTTGTCCTATAGTCATGTGGAAATGAAACTTAAAATTGTCAACCATCAATCAAAAGCAAGCCACATTAAAGGCATGCAAAGCTTGGTAATTGAACCTAGAAGCTCCCAACCACGTCCATGTTAAAACATAATTAGCTTACAAGGCTCTGAAGTGAAACCTTAAACTCCCACCCTAAAGCATGCCACAAAACAACACTACAAAGTTGTGTAGTTTAAGCCAAAAGTCCATAACTAAAGGTCAAACAATGTCATGCCCGTACATGGCCTCATACATGATGGCCAGTTACGGGCATGCCCATGTGCACTTTTAAGGCTAATACACAGTCTTAGGCGATTGTACGCTATTAGGTACTTAGGGTTTCAGTTTGTTGGCAACGGTATAAAAGGCCCAACCCTTTCTTTCTCCTTTTAATTTTTCTAGAATTCCTTTGTCAGGAGCTTCCTCCAAAATAAGCTAGGATTTCTAGATGCTCACGGCGGCCATTGCACGGCCACCGTCTACATATAGTTCATTTCTTTCTTTCTTTGCATTTCAATTTTTAGAAAAATTGTATTCCCTGTTGCTTCATGTTGAAAGCAACAGATTTCTTATGCTTTTGAATTTCCTAAGTTGTTACTACTCATGTTGTTGCTGCCGGAAGGAGCGCGCTACTACTGTTGCTACTAGTGTTGTTGGAGGGAGCTTGCGTTTCTTACAACCAACAAAGCCAGGACAAATGAAGTTGGGACACTAAAGAGCAAGTGTCAAAACTTCTCTCTTTCTCCCATTTTTTTTTCTCTTCAAGTTGTCGAATAAAAAATTTAAAAAAAAAAAAAAACGTTGCAGCGCAACATTGGCCAAAATTGCAGTGCGTTGTCGAACATTACAGCAGCGTTGCGAAGTCCAGCACGTTGCCGCAACAACGTTGCAAGCTGCAGCGCGTTGCCGGCTAGCGCCGTAGCAACGTTGTGAACTACAACGCTCCTGGCCATCGCTATAACGTTGCATTGCGAGGAGCTGCAATGTAGTGCCACCGCCCACCATTGCCCCTACGATGGTTGAGCTTTGCATGTTCGACGTAAGTCGGACTTCCATCCGACGTCTGTCCGACTTCCGTCTGACGTCCATCGGACATTCATCTGATTTCCGTTCGACGTCCGTCCGACTTTTCTCTGTTGGACCGAACTTTTATCCATCGAACTGAACTTCTATCCATTGATCCTGCATCCTGCTGTCTTGACGTCCTACGTCCTGCGTATTACTATCCTGACGCCCTGTGGTCTTGCGTCCTATTGTCCTAACGCCTTACGCCTTATCATCCTACGTCCTACGCCTATCGTCCTATGTACTATTTTGACATCCTACACCTTGCCGTCCTATGTACTATTTTGACATCCTACGCCTTGTCGTCCTACATCTTACGCCTTGTCGTCCTACATCTTACACCTTGCCGTCCTATGTCTTGTGCCTTACCGTCCTGCGCCCTGCCGTCCTACGTACTGTTTTGCCATCATGCCTTTTCATCCAACATCTGTTTGACTTTCATGCGATTTCTGTGTGTCACGGGTCATTCCCAACAACACACTTTATTCTTCAAATTGTACATTGTGTTAGAATTTTGTAATTAATGTTGTGTACTATCACAACATTTTAGGGCATGGGATAACACCATGTCCTCGGATGATGAGAGCACTATCGATCGGCAAGAGCCCAGGTATCAACTACGAAGTAACACACAATCCTTTGAGCCGATTTCTTTAAGCTCACAATCTTCAGGACGGTGCCATCAAGCATCCATAGCACCATCGTCATTTAGTACAACTCCTACCAGGAATTCAGGTTTAGGATACACTACATCAACAATACATCAAAGTCCATTTGGAGGGGTTAATTAGTGGGGTACGCCTATTGTTGCACCTACTTTTGCACCATCACCATATACTCCATTGCAAGTTGTGACTTCAACACCCATATACACCATGGAGGTCAGCAGTTCCTCTGGGAGAATTGAAAAGTTCAACGGAAGGCCAGGTACTATTTCTTTGAGGGAGTTCAAGGCAACCTTCTCAACTGTGGTTTGAGAATTGGAGCTCAAGTATGGCGCTAATTACACCGAGGCATTTGCATTCAAAAAATTGGCTCGTTATGTGCACTATGAGGCATTGGATGTTTACGAACAACATTCTGCAAGGATTTTGGGTGTCACCCAGATTCCCAATCCAGCTTACCCCATAACCATCGCCACCACCTCTCAAGTTGCATTGCAAGCTGCAATTGCACATCACGGGACTGTGCTGAATAATCCAGACCCGGTACCTACCTCAGTAAACCTTTCTCGTCAACAACTCATTATTGCTACTGCAAACATTCCTCCCACCACCGATGCACTAGCTTTTGCTGATCCAGTGGGGGAATTCTTTTGAATTCTTGAGCTGGAATTTCCAGTCAAAAGTTCTAAAAAAATTCTGTAGCCCGCCACCTTCTCTCGGCAGAAGGATGAAACCCTCAAGATGCTTTACAAGAAGATAACTCTCAAACTCAAAGAGGATACCCAAAGCATCACCGACTTGGAAGCTGCCCACCAGTATCTTCGTTCGTTGGAAAGTACTCCAACACTACACGCGTAGGTTTTGCAACAGGTCTTTACAGAATTTGGAGACTCGTACATTTTGCTGGATGTGTACAACATTTCCGAAAAGTTGGAACTGGCTCATGCACACTATGAGGCCAGCACTATGAGGCCTCCATCACGTTCAAGGCCTCAACCTACACCAATTGCGCCAACTAGATCATCACATTCTTCTTCAAGGACTAAAGCGGTGCATTCGGCTACACCCATCCTACCTTCTTGCAATTACTATGGCAATCGTGCCCACAAAGCTAGTGAGTGCAACATTCCTTCCGAAGATCTCTTTTGTGATTATTGTGGGAAAGAGGGACATCAGGAATCTGTTTGTTTTGCCATGTTCCCAGAGCGGAAGCGATTCCGATTACAGTGGTAAAATCTGCCAGCATTTTCCACTGTCCCTCAACCAAAAGCCAAGGCACCTCAGCCTTCCACTCAGGCTTTGCCCACCAAGGGTAATTCCAACAAGAATGCTAAGAGAGCACAATGCTAACAAGAGGGAGGTGTTTCAAGCCCATGTAATTCAAGTTCAGACTTTACAAAATGAACTCGAATCATTGAGGGCTCAACTTGCTAATCTAAAAGGCAAGTCCTCCCAACCAGCTAGTCATGCCCAACCTGTACAAGGTTCAGGATCGCAAGAGGGACCTCCTACGTCATGCTATGGCCTTCCACACGATGCCATGGTTGGGGAGTATGTTCTTTCCACTCCACGCAATTCTAGTCTCACACCAGAATTTGCTACTTCTTTTTGCCCTTCCTATGTCGCGGCACAAGAAGCTAGTGTGGCACCTAGAGTTTCTGCCACTAGGCAGGTAATTCAGACTAATGGACTCGCATCCGGTTCAAGTCCTATTACCAGGGCTAGAGGAGTTCGAGCAGTCATGCCACAATCTTTTCGTCCTCTCAACATGGAAGAAGAATGCACCTTGTTGGCGAGGGGGGAGGAGAATACTACACCACAAGCTGTTAGGGCATCAAATTCTCGTGTCCCAAGAGTACATGTACATAAGGAAAACACACAATTTTCCACTGATCAGCTTATGGAATACCAACTTCAAATGCATGAAATGGCGTAAAAGCTTGTGTATACACCATTGTTTAGTTTTCAAGATTTGAAGCTAAGCACCAAAGACATAATTGCAATCTTAGAGGATACCTTGAACACTACATCAGGTCTTCTACCAATCCTTGATCCACATGTTACAGAGGTCCCATCCAACACCTTGGAGAGACATTCGATTGGCTCACGTGTTGCAGATGGCATTCGTAATCTGGTCACTAGTTATAACATGGCTAAACTAGTGGGCTTTCCTACCTCTGATTTTACATTCACATATCAGAAGGGAGTTCAGAACACCTCACTTGTGGATTTATTACTCAGCAAAGGTGTTGTGGATAGCCATTCTTTTCATAAAGTCTCTCACTCATTTCCGAAGGTGGTGCCTACTGAGAAAACTTCCATCGCCACCGGAGTTGCCATTATCGATAATACCGGGTCAACAATCCAAGTGGGAGGACATACACCCAGAGTGGTACTTCTTGACATAGGTGCCCAACCAGTGATTCTTGGAGTTCAATTCGCCAAAAAGATGGGCATGCTTGATTCCAAACTACGAAAATCTATGTGGTAGATTCACATCGCTAGTGGGAGCGTAGAGGAGGTACTTGGGGAAAGCTCGGATTTGATTGCACTTAAGTTCAATGAAGGTACAAATCAGGAACTTTTCTTATAGGTCAGATGTTTAGTCACCAATGCCACAAGTTATGATGTGTTCATTGGGCAAGAGGCCCTATTTCCACCAGGTTTCACAATTGACAACTGGTTCGAACATGCATACTACCGAGTGGATTGGGAGACTTATGGCCACCACCTGGGATATATACCCCTTGATTTACATGGTAACCATAGTCCTATGGCTCACCATTGTATGCTCAAGGAAGCACACACCATTTCTTACATCCAACAAGTTAGCCACGAATGGATAGAGGGAAATGAGGAGGAGATAGCTTATGCTCAAGCTACTAAAAGCTTGAAGGTGGTTCCTACTGACATTCAACATGGACCAGTGGTTGTACAAAGGTTCAAAGTAGCCCACAAGCCCTTGGTCAAAGCTTTGTCTAGTTTTGAGAGCATGGAGAGCCATGGCGAACCTATTAAGCCATTACTTCGTCAGCTAATCACCTGGACACCACCGAAGGAAGGGATTACATTACTAGAGCTCTTTGGTGGTATTGGTATAGGTCTCGAAACCCTGCTACAGTCAAGGATGGTGGTTTGAAGGTATTTCTAAATAGACATTGATCCTATTGCAAGGCAAGTGGCGACATCAAGAATGAAGGAGTTCACAACAAGATTTCCGCAACAATTTGCAACCACCGCATGGAAGGCTAGTTTCACATTTTTGCCCTCTGACATACAACTAATTCAGAAGAAACATATGGAATTACTTGGCC
>Ga0116227_10002636_pt1 | contig 40513 bp, 31 predicted proteins | sample S1TSphgellanicum_FD_89693 | JGI IMG/M metagenome (GOLD analysis project Ga0116227, IMG submission 89693) | Host-associated microbial communities from peat moss isolated from Minnesota, USA - S1T2_Fb - Sphagnum magellanicum MG | ecosystem: Host-associated > Plants > Peat moss > Unclassified...
GGATTGAGTTGGTTGGAGTGAGGAAGGTCACTGCGAAATTAGAATAAGATGAAGAATTGTTGGAAAACGTGTGTGCGGAGGGGGGGGGGGGCGGCGGGGGGGGCCGAGAACTATGATGCGAGTGTCATTTATAATGGATGGAAATAAACAAAAGGGGAAATGGTTAGCTATAGAATGTAATGCCCTAAAATGAGTTAAACCAAATAATGCCCTTCCCATGATATCACTTTAATGAGTTCTCATGGTAGATGGATGACCATAACATTGCCATCACGATTATAGTGACTATAAAACAAGGGATATTCAAATGCATAAAATGTAAAAACAAAAGGGATGAGTTATATGATGTCCCCACTTATTTCACAAAGTTTTTAAAATATGACCCATTTTGACATCAAATCGAAAACATTTGCCACATCTAGCTAGAGAACAATCTAATAAGGGTGAAGGTCCAAGTGCACTTAATGTCATGGATTTTTTTTTGCATCCACCTTTGGTTGCTATTCTGAATTAGTGTGGGGAGAAATGTGTTATAAAGGCATTACAAAATTGGAAACATAAAGTGCGACTTGTGAATCAATATAACATTTCCCCTATGACGATGGGACAAACTCCACCTAAAGGCTTGGTCATGGCTAAAAGGTGGGCCACCCCAAGGACCTATGCAATTTGACATAAATTGTGACCTTGTGCGATATGAAAACAAAGTTGAAACAATTGTGAGAATCCACTTGCAAAAACATTTGGGTGAAAATAACCTTGAAGGTGTTCAAAAACCATCCTAGAAATAACACTTGCAAATAAATGCAACATGCATTTGAATGTTAGCTTGAAGGAATCAAATGAAAGTTCGAAGTTTTGGTTTGGTTTGTAATCTTTCAAGAAAAGCACGAATAAACCATCTAATTCATGATATAGAATGCTATGAGTTGAGGTGGTGTCAAAGGACATGAGTGTAAAAAAAATGGTGTTAGAACATGAACTACTTGAAAATATTCCCTTACATGCCCAAGAACTAAATTGTGGAGAAAGTGTTTATGAGTTAAAGGATCATGTTGGGGAAAAGGCATTAATCTTGAACTTGCCACTAAAACTTGGGCTCATAAGAAAAATTCCTCTTGCAAGTTTTCCCAATCACCTATTAGAAACCATTTAACTTGAATTTGCATTTCCTTATGCCCAATTACCACCTCAAGGAGGCAAAACAAGACACCATTGGGGTAACAAGAGGAGCAAAAGAGGGTATTAAACTGAGATGGTCATATAGGTTTGGATTAGAAGAATTAGATGTTTAACATGAATGATGGTGACAGGATAACCATTGGAAGGTAAATTGACTCCCATAGGTGGGGCAAAAGGCTCTAAATGGAAGTTGCAAACGTGTTGGGGAAATGGGGGCAAGTTGCAAAGTTTGATCATGAGTAACTAAAAGGACTAATATAGTGGAGGGGGGAAGGTCCTACATGTGCATTATTTAACGGGATTAGGAAAGTTTTGGGTTGGGGCCCCACATTTGCACGAAGGGCTGAAGGTTGGTAGGAGGAATTAATGGGTGGTCACGTTGGACAAATCACATGTGATAATATTCACAAACAATAAGGAATTTTGGATGAAAACAAAATCAATGAAATACACCTTCATATTTTGATTTGTCATATACATATTGTTGCTTGTGATTAGGAATGATTATTTTGGTGAATAATCAAAGCAAATGATTTGTTGCCACATGTCCCAACTTTTAGTAATTTTAGATATTTTGATTATACTTTTAAAATAATCTAGGACATCTAGTTTTTTTTTGGATGGTTTTTAATTGTCACGCATGGTGCAATAGATATTTGCCACATGTCATATTAATTGAATTTCAATTTTTAAAAAATATTTAGGTGTGTAAGTTGAATTAATAAACATGTTAATTAATCAAATAAAAGATAAACTAAAAACCCAATTAATAGTAATAATCATCAATAATTTTGAATTACATAATATTTTTAAATATATATTAATCAATACATTATTTTAATAATAATTTAATTTGATAAATATTAACTAGATTCATCCATTCACTAATTTAATTAACTAGTAATCACCTAATATTGAGATAATTAACTAATTATTAATAAATTATTAATTCAAAATTATAAATAATCAATTTAATAACTGAAATATTGAATAATTACTAATTATAAATATTAAGACTAATTTTTGGAACTCTAATAATATAATTAATAGGTAGCCTAAGCTAAGACTAGGCTAGGTTCACTATTTTATTATATTTATTCCCATTATTTTTTCTTTTTTATAGCCAATATTACATATATAAATAAATATTTAAAAATCATAATAACATCAATTGAATTATTATTGTACCTAGGTGATAGCCAAGGTTAGCAATTTCATTTTTATTATTCATATTATTATTTCACTTGCTTTGGTTATTTATGAACTATTATAATAATGTTTTAATATATATTTAAAAATATTTCAATTTTTTCTGCTGAAAATAAAATTTTCATGTATATATAATTTACTAAATTTCCTAACTGACTATTAATTGTAGTTTTAGGTAGTAAATTTTAAAACTATACATTAAGTATTTGAGTAATCATTATAATGTAGTATTATTTAAAATTTGATTATTGATAATAGTAATAATGTAACTTGTAGTTAGCTTAGGTTAGCTATTTTATTATTATTATATTTATTGTTATGTCACTAGTTATAGCTATTATGAACTATTATAATAGATTTTTTTAATAAATAAAATTTTAATTTTTAATAACTACATTAGTCCTTTGAAAATAATTTCAATAATTATATAATAATTTATTAGATTTCATGAGTAATTATTTAAGTATTATTTCTTAATTTTAATATAAAATTATATATACATGTAATTAATAGAAATGGATATTATAATAATAATAAATGTCATTTGTAATAATTTCAAGAAGTATAGTAAGATAGTTTGGATAAAGTTGTAACATGGCCACAATATATTTAGTAAATATTTTACATAGAACTTTAATATACTCAAAATATACACATGTATGCATAATATTGAGGCCATTTAATGCTAATAATAATCCTTGAATACACATGTAATATGGTTGTTCATGTATATTCGAAATATACATTTGTAAGTCTTAATATAACCAACTATATTTTTTTAAATACACATGTGTGTACTCAGAGGGCTATGATTAAATTAGTCACATTTGCAACTAATGGGACATAAATTGTTTTTGTTGAATGAAAATCAAATTAAATGTTGTTTCACATGGAAGGTTGAAAAACCACAATAATTGCAAACTAGTTGAAGTGTAGTAACAAATCTGACCAACACAAGAAATAGTTACAAAAGTGTCCAAAGGTATTGTAAATGACTAATAGTTACATGTAGTCATGAATAAAGTGGTTACATTTTGGGTAATCTCTACTAATGAAATAGTGTTCACTTTTTAAAAATTGACTACTTCTACATGGCAATTAAAAATCTACAAAGGCAACCAAACAAAACTAAGGGGATCGAAAGGGAAAAAAAAATTGTCACAAAAAGACAAATCTCATATTAAATAATTGCTGAACCTTGACTTTTCCATAGCCTTGGGTGCCATGGTCATTACTTTATTGGGTTCAAAATAACCTATACACTTTTGAAAACTAATGTGGAAAGATTAAGGGTCCAAAAACTTATAGACTTTTATTCTTTGGATTATCCAACTAAAGTAATACCTAACCCAAGCAACATAAAAACACATTAAACTAATCATTTGCTCAAAAAGAAACCTTATAAAACATATGATTGTTCAATGATTGGCCATTTCATATACACGTGTTCACACCTATAATGCACTTTTTGACTTTCTTCGTGACAAAAGCTAACCAAACCAATAAAAGTGCTTTGATCCACTAAGGATGGTTAGTAGGTCACAAGTTATGAGGTGGGAAAAATTATGTATTCAAAAATTCAAAAACAAGATTTTGCAAAAGAGTCAGAAACTTCAAAACTTCGGTCTACAAACATTATGGCCATAAATATACACGAAACATTTCTATGAAAATTTACAAGACGAAATCCTCATTCATATAAAGAAAAACCAAGCACATGCATAGTGTAATTTTTTCTTTCCACTACAATTCTGAATGCGTTGCAATATTTTGTTACAAACTTTCCTACAACCCAACAAATTGTGTCAACTATTGTTCTTTTTTCACATTGTTCACTTGCCATTAGTATTACAACATAGAGCAAAACTAGAACACTATTGCACAATTTTTTCTCCCTCTCTCAAAACCCTCTCTGGCTTTTCATAAGCTTTGCACTATTGTGATCTCTCAAAGGGATTATTGTTACATGAGAAGAATTAAAGGCATGTCCAATGATCTCGTTTTACAACCACTCTTTCTAGACCATTTGAAGTGCCACTTGGAAGGTCTTGTGTTGGAATATTATTATAGTGAGTAATGTGCCCCAATGTAAATGTTACAAAATGACCTCATATTTCATGTCCTCTCCTTTAACCCACCATCCCATTAAAAAATAAGAGTTTCTACAAACACACAACAATACACAAACACTTGAACTTTTATGCATAGCAATGTGCAAACACACATTAATATTACATTTTTAGGTGAACATAAGAAAATGTGCAAACACAAGCTTTTGTTATAGGTCTTGTTCCAAATAGAATGCAACATTTGAGCTTCTATTTGTTTGAAGATGGAAGATTATAGAGATTATTTGAATGCCAAAATCGCCCATGAATTTGGACAATATTGGAACAAAACAATATTCAAGATTTTCATAAAGCAATTAGACAAAATGTTCAACTCACAAGCACCCAAGCAATGTGGTGGATCCAAGCATGGACAATCTACCAACATTCAAAGAGATAGGGACATTGGCAATGACAAACTATTTAGGAATTATCCAAGTAAATTCACCATCTTGTAATGAGGTGTGTTTGAAGTAGTGTTTTTGAATGACGAGAGATTTGTTAGTAAGAGTTATGCATTTGGTTTGTGCATATGATTCATTTTTCATTAAAAAGAGATGAAGTAGGTAAGTTAGGGTTGTCTTCTCATAAAAAATGCATTGTGGTTATGATGATGTTTGCATATGGCATCATTACAAAATCTTATTAATGAATATTGCAAATTAAGATAAACACCATAATGGAGGCAATGAAATGATTTGTGATTTAATGATCTAGGCTTATTTTAAGTCCACATACTTGTGGCGAGCAACAAGGGTAGACCTTCACAAAACAACTACAAATTGTTGAAAAATAAGGGTCTTTTGGGGATGTTAACATCATTTGATTGCATGCATTAGAGATGGAAGAATAACCACATTGCATGGCAAGGGTAATTCAAAAACAAAATCAAAAGCAATAACATCACATTTGAAGCTATAAGAAACAAGTCCTAAGTTTGGCATTTTCTTTGGGTTGCTTATAGGTAACAATGTCAACATTAACATGCTTGATAAATCTATTTTAGTTGTTGTTTTATGGGGGGTTGAAACTAATGATTTGAACTTCACGAAAAATGGTTCCACGTATATTTACAATAAAATTTGTTAGCAAATGGTATCTATCCAATATGGGTTTATTTGTTCAAACTATACATGAACCTCAAAATGACAAGAAACAACATTTTGTTAAAATGTAAAAGCTCGCACTTGGAAATACATTGAACAATGTTTTGATGTTTTATCATCGAGATTTGCAATTATCAAGAACCCTTGTCAACAATGATCTTCTTGTTATGATTTCAAACATAATATATATATGTGCGTCCATGCATAACATGATCATTTAAAGTGTAAAGTAAAGGCTTCAAGCAAGGGCATTATTAAAATAAAGGTGTAAACAAAGCTCTTATTCTAATAATGCCCTTGCATGAAAGCTTCACCAAGCATTAAGATTATATACATATTTAAAATCTAAGAAGAAAAAATTCAATTAAAAAAAACATAAATAAAATTTTGATAAACCTAACAATATATTCATATGAGAAACATCAATATAAAAACAACTACCAACATCAATTCAAATAATTCAAAAATATTAAATTAATATATTCGTAATGACAAAAAATGAAAAAAATCCATTCAACTACAAACATAGAAAAAAAAAGGTGGAAGAAGAACATTTCAACAAATAATATCAATTATTATTTTCTAGAAATATATTTCAAAACCAATTTTTTATAAAAATGATTAGACATTGCAACAAAAGCAAAAGGATGGAGCCAAAAATCATTTTTTATTAGTGGTAAAAAGACAAATTTAAAATAAATTTGAAGGATTGACAACACTAAACTTCATTGCCTCCCAATTTAAATTACTCATTTATCTTCAAAACCTACAAAAAAATTGAAAAATGTCAAAACTTGAAATTGAATTTTGAAAAAAAAAAATTCTCAAAAATCTTAAACAAAGGTGTTCAATGTGAAAACAAAAAACAAATTTTTTTATTTTGTGAAAGAGAAGGGGTTATCTAGAAAGCAAAAAAGTCATGCCTTTACTACTAAAATAGACCACTGGACAATTTAATAATTATGGTAAGCTCTAACTTGATTAACACAACCAAGGTTTTTTCTTTCCAATAATAAGATTTTTCGTAAACCAAATGACCTACAAATAAAACAAGACATGTTATAAATACATAAAAACAAAAAAGATGACAAATGTGAGTATGCAAGCTCCAAGCAAAATACACTACTTTAGGAAGTGGAAATAAAGAAAAACAACAAAATTAATGGGATCAAGCTCAATTGCAACAATAAAAAAGGAAAGGTGCACATCCTTTAAACATGAAACAACAGATAGTTGAATAAAGTCAAAGTTAAGGCAACAAACAACAATACAATAAACAACAAAACACAAATCTAATAGAGTGTTTTAAATTTTAAAAAATGACAACATTGCATCACAAGCAAAAGAGGAATTGCCTTAAGTTTGCATGAAACATACGCAATGAAATTAATGATTTGGATGACTTCAAACTTTAGCAAAACCAATGATGGAGAAAACATCAAAACATATAGACAACAATCATAGATCTAAAGTTTAACATGTGTCATGATTTGACATGGCCAGAATTTAAAGTAAATGAAATGCATTTGAATGAAAATTATAGATGTACATTGATGATAATAATGGATGGAATGCCAAGATTTATAAAAATGGATGTTCAAATTTGATTCAATGGATAGTCCACATTTAAGTTTCCTTCACAATAAATATGATATTTGTTTCTTCAATCAATATTCCATATCTATTACGATGTTGGCATGAGTTCCCTCTTATTTTGCTAGTGATTTCAAACATTTAATTGTTATGATTTTCTTAATAAGATAATCTTTAATTCTTCATATTTAGTTATATGTACGATGGTCAATATGTGTTCAAACAAGGGTGGATGTTCAACAATGTGAATCAATATTAAAAATGGATATTTTTATTCAAGTGAGCTGTAAATTTAAAAATGACTATGAATTTTAAAATAAAAATTGAATGGATTGCATCATTCCAATTCAACCACCTAAATTGAAAGTTTTTGATGAAAATATTTTGAAATAGAAAATTATTGATGTAAAATATAAAAAGGTGAAGGATGTAAAGTGCATAATGGTTATGGATGTAAAGTTCTTGAAGGCAATATATGTAATGTTGACATGCACACAAATGGATATATGGTCCACCTTCAACCTTGTTTAGGAATAAATTGGAGCATTGATTGATTTAAATTGACGGTCCAAATTTGTTAAGATGTTGACATGAACACCCTAATTTTTATTAGTCGTTTGACATGTTTGAAAATTATCATTAGGTGAATAAAATGTCCCCAATTGTTTTAAATATATAAGAAAACCAAAATGCCTTTACTCAGCAATGGATATTCATTGATGCAAATGTAATAAATTTTTTATCATTTTGATATTTCTAAATAATTATAAATTTTGGAGATGCTAATGGAGATGCCTTTATATATATATATAAATTTAGGGCTAAATTTTATGACCCTACAACCTTAAAACTTAAATATAGGACCTAAGAAACTTTAAACATTATCTAGATCTAGCACATTATCTCTACTTAACTTTATGACCCAAACCTTGTAAAAATCCCTTAAGATTTGTTGAATTTAATTTTTGACTTCATCCATGTCAATTCTTGGCTAGGTTTGGGTCCATGGAAACTTGGATTTGAAGCCGGGTCTAGGTTCATATAAAATTGTCAAGTTTAGTTATTAGCTAGCTAGTCTCAAATAACAATTTTCAGATTTCAAATATGAATTTCCTAAATCCAATATGTGAACATTATACATATATATACATAATTATTATATGATTTTTTTACTGTATGGGTAATATATTTTAAATATAATTTTAATACATACGTAATTAAAATATATGCTTAAGTGATCATAGAATACCTCTAGGGGTGTTAGGTGTTATTATTTAGTTGTAGGATTAGGTCTAGTTTAATTAGGCCTACTCTTAATTAATTAGGGTAATTTAGTTTAGTAGTTAATTGTTGTGGACTAGTTCTAGTGTGAATAGGTTCAAGTTTTTTGCATTTGGGATATAATCCCTTGTTGTGTGATCTCAAATCACTTTTTGGTGATTTAAGATTTTAGAACACTATTTTTATACTTTGCAATTTTAATGTGTTTTCACAATTTTCATTTTGCACATCTCATGTGGTTTTATATTTTTCTATGTTCTAGACTTGGATTATTGCATTTTGTTGTTTGCATGTGAGTTCCTTTGATTTGGGTTGATGTGCCATTTTGGGTATCATGTTGTATTTTGTTTATGTGTGTGGACAATGATAGGTGTGGGCGTTGATCTATGGTAATGCACAACAAGGGTGTGACTAACTTGATGATTATTGTGACTAATGGGACATACTAATTTATTCATGGATGAAAATAAAATTAAAAACCATTTAGCCCATATGATAAAGTTATCAATAATTGTAACATAGTTGCAACAATGACCAAAATAGTTGAAATTTGGTCTTATAGGGTAGCTTGCCATGTGACTAAACACCACCCATGGCCAAACACCCAAAAAGTACACAACTTGGGGGGGTCAACAAATGAGGACCATCCCATGGCTATTTTTATATTGCCCTATCACCGAACGCCTGGTGATATAAAGTTGTGTTTGGCATTTCTTATGGTTTAACCAATGACCTTGGGTTTATGTTTGGTCATGGGAATGTCAAATAATTTATATATAAAAAATATGTTCATTTATTTAGTGCAAGGTGTTTAGTGATAAAGGATTAAACATTAGTGTAACACACGTTTATGTGTACATTTATATAGTAATTGATTACACTCTCGAACATAATTGTTTAGTGAAGGGGGTTTAAGGAAGTAGACTTATAAATTTTTATGTTCTACATGTGAAGGTAATGTTTGGCCATGGGCTCAATAAAACCACAAAATATCACACATATTTGTGCAAATGTACAAAATGCAATTTAACTTGGGACTAAAAGTGTTTGGTGTAAGTTGGGATTTAAGGTAGATCTACAAACAAATAACTTCATTATGTGCTTTTTAATGTTTGGTGATGAGTACAAAACTTTAACATTGAAAGGGGTACAACATAGTTAAGGATTTTAGCAGCACATTAAAATGATCACATTATTACAAAGTTTGTGAATAATCTAAGGATCTAAAAAACTCTTAGTTTGCTTTCCTGCCAAAATAACACAACACAATTAGAATGAATTATAAGACATCAACTTAACCTAGCTCATTTGCAAATAACATGTTTAGACTACCAAGCCATGTTGAGGATGAATTCCGAGCATTTTTAGAGTTACTTTGTCTTAGTGCAATAGTGCTTAGATCAAAAGTGCCTAAGGAAAGCATATTAGTCAAAAATGAATTGCTTAGTAGAGTGAAAGAGGAGAGCATAGATTTGCATAGCAAAGGGAAGGAGGAAACTGAAGAGCTACAAAGCAAATTGAAAAAATACCTAATCTTGCATATCAAAGTGAAAGAAAATAACACATGGCTACCTAAGATAGATAATCACTAAAATGAGAGCACAATTGCATGTATTGACAAGATTTATAAGGAAAGTTTTAGCAAGTTTATCGATTTTCGTTGGATAGTTAAATCTATTGTTCCTACAGTGGGAAAGATTGTAACAACAATGCGATAGTGCAAAATTCCTAAAGCTCAAACATAACGTATAATTAGATACATTCCAATAGCCTACACAATAACAACATAATTTAGATTAGAATGATTTTGCAAACATTTTTGATCTCATCAACACAAGTGTTTTCACATATGAACATGCATTGAACAAATTCCTTAACCTATCACACTTGTTTTCTTGGTCTAAACATAAGAAAGATAGGGGAATACCACTTGTGGGGCCTGAACACACCCCATGAAGCTTTTGGAGGTTGGGTCTAGGAAAACTAGAAGCATCATGATGCTCAATGTCCATCATAAGAGACAAAATGTAATGGTGGACTAATAGGCAGTGACAAGGAGGATGTCCTTCCTCAAGCTAGATCAAACATGACAACACAAAGGCCGGTAATAACAAATAGGGTGCTTGCTATAAATCCAAGAGGCAAATGGTCAAATGAATAAACAGCCATGGATGTAGTTGAATGTGGCATTACTTCTTTATGGGGACTAGCAAGTTTTGGGGCATATTTGTAACTTCATTTTTTGACCACCTAAATGGAAAGACCATAAGTAGGATAATTGGACCATCGAGTGTACTAACTAAAGAAGAAGATGAAGTTGTTGTTGCACAGGTTTTGAGTATGCAACAATGTGGGTTGTCCATAACACTACAATAACTCAAATGGAAAGTGGTAGAAGTTATTCAAATTCACCCCACCACATTTCAAAATGGGATGCTTGGGGATTCCTAGTGGTATTGGTTTAAGCGCAGGCATCCAAAATTGAACATTCATCTTGCAAAAGGATTGGAGATCAATAGAACCCAAGGCCTCACCACAAATTCTTGCAACTTGTTATATTAGAACCTGACATCGTTGTACACCCAGCATCAGTGTAGTCCAAATCACATTTGGAAAACTAGAATTCAATCATGGAGGCAATCAAAAGTCAGAGTTCTAACAAAAAGGGGTTCTCATCAAGTATGTAGCACCATCCCAAAATCTAAAGAATGGCTAACCATCAATTGTGCAATGAATGTAGCAGAGGGATTGATACCAAGATTCTACATATTTTGATGTGAAAGGATCAAAGAAGATTACATTAAGCACTGCAAAGATGGAACATGTATGGTAGTCCAAACCAAAGCATGGATGACAAGTTTTTTGTTCAAGGAATTTTTGTCATTTTTCAAAAGGTCAGTTTTAGGTGGAATCTCTCCAAGCAACCATCATCTATTAATTCTAGATGGGAATGGTTCACATGTAAGCCTAAAAGTAATAGAACAAGTTTAATGGTTTGGGCTATATATGATTATCCTACCTTCACACACCTCCCATGTTTTAGAACCTCTATATGTGAGTTGTTTCAAGCCCTTCAAAACAACTTTTAATAAATAAAAAGATAATAACATGGTCAACAACAATTACAAGGACCCAAACAAGATTGTTTTTGCAAACTGGGTAGATAAAACATTAGATGTAACTTTGTCCAAAAGAAACATCAATAATGGGTTCAAGGTTACATGGATCTAGCCTTTTAATCCAAAGGCTATGGATGGTAGGACTAAGCCTAGTGAACTGTACACTGCAGAAGACAACATCATTGCATTAAATGAAGAAAATGCAGAAAACTTTGATGAGGGTCTAAATGATAATCAAGATTGGGGTGAACATGGAGTAGTTGTAGAATTGATCAACATAGGCATTGTAGAGGAACCTATTATAATAAGATCTGATGATGATGTATAGGGACATCCACCAAGGTACTATGTGGAAGAGCTTAGAAGTCCTATTATCTTAGGAGATACATGAACAAAAGTTGATATGGATTGCATAGCTAATTTAGGTGAACCTATAGATGTGTTTGAAGGGCAATTGCTACATTTTGCAAGAAGTCGAATTCCATTTTTCTTGAAGAATTTACTATCTCTACCACATCTGCCTGCAAGGAAGACATGCGAAAAAGAACCATTAATTGATTACATTCAATCCCACATTGTTACCTCTGACGAATATCTACAAATTCTACGTAAAAAAACTATGGATAGAGAAGTAGCATAAATAATTAGAGTAACAAAGGAGAAAAGAAAGGGAGGAAACAAAGCGAAAATGTGAAAAAAATTCACATACATAGTTAGAGCAACTGAAAGGCTAATTGAGAAACGATGCAAAGTAGCTTTCAACCAAGCTTGGTCTATAGTGGCAATTAATGAAGTAGGGGACAAATTTCACAAAAATTTCCAAGTTGGTTATAGAGCCCATCCATTAGGGTATAGGGGTGTAAATTTGGGCATTTCAACACTTGCATAATCAGAAGCTAGAATAAGGGCAAGGGCAAGGATGCTTGCAAAAGGCCATGTTTTAACATGGTTGCAACAAGCTTCCACTGACTAACCAACAACAAAATGTGGGGGAGGGGAGGAGAGGAGGGGAAGCTACAACAAGACAATCAAAATCCAAAGAGGGGGTTGGAGGTCTAAGAAGCTTTCCAAGTCAAAAAGAAGGGTTGGAGGTTCATGAACTTCTCCAACTTGGAAAGGGGGGCTTGAGATCCAAGAGGAATCAAATAGAGAGAAAAAAAGGAAGCAAATTGAGGTTTAAGAGGAATCAAGAGGAATTTGGCAGAAAGAGAGGAAACAACTTGAGGTGCAAGAGAAATTAGGCAGAGAGAAAGAGAGAAAGAGGAAGCAAATCAAGGTCTAGGAGGAATCGAAAGGAATCAAACAAAGAGAAAGGAAATAACTTGAGGTTTAGGAGGAATCGAGCAAAAAGAAAGAGGAAGCAAATTGATGTGAAAGAAAGAGAGAACAATAGAGGAGTTGGAAACAAAATCAACCAGAGATAGAAGGGAGCCTAAGAGGTGGTCTAAGCAAAATTGAAAAGAGAAAATTAAAAATGAGTTATTGGAATTGGAGATGGAATCGAGCAGAGAGAGAAAGAGAGGAGCCTTTTAGCTGAAGATAGATTCTACCAGAGAAAAGGATTCACAAAATCATAGAGGGGACCCAAGAAGTTGTCAATGAAATTAGGGAGAGACAATAACCAAGGATATTTTTGGCAAAATTGACTAGTAAAAAAGAAGAGGTGAGACCCAAATACTTTCCATGGGATTGACCAACAAGAGAAAAGAGGTAGGACCAAGATCCTTTCAAAGAAATCGACTGGCAAGAGAAGAGGTGGGACTTAAATCTTCTCAACGAAATCGACTAACAAAACAGAAATGACATGACCCAGATCCTCTCAACAAAATCGACCAACAAGAGAAGAGGCGGGACCCATATCCTTTCAATCGAATTGACCAACAAGAGATAAGAGGTGAGACCCAGATCCTCTCAACAAAATCGACCAACAAGAGAAGAGGTGGGACCTAGAGCCTTTCAACCCTCTCAATGGAATCAACTAAAAAGAGAAGAGGTGGGACCTAAATCCTTTCAATAAAATTGACTAGTAAGAAAGAAGAGGCGGGACCTAGATCTTCTCAACGAAATCAACCAATAAGATAAAAGAGGTAAGACCTAGGAATGGGACATAATTGATTCACTTCCTTCACACCTTACACATAGACAACAAACATTTTGGTTAGTTCAGAGTATGAAAAAATGACATAAAACAATCATGCCAACAAAGGGTTTTGAAGTCCATTGTGTGTAAAGCTCATTTCATCCCAATGACCATGTAGCAAACTGAGGTTGCCATCACCTACAACCATGGAACAATTATGACCAAAGAGTTTTAGCGACTTGTTGAACAACTATGACTAATGACCAAAGAGACTTAACGATTTACTGAATAGCTACGACCAATGACCAAAGAGACGTAGCGGCTTCCTGTTGCAATGTGCATTGGGAGATTTCTTATTGCAAAACGCACTGGGATGAGAGATGTAGGATGCAATGTGCATTGGGAGACTTCTTGTTGCAAAGTGCATTGGGATGAGAGATGCATGATGCAATGTGCACTAAGATACTTCTTGTTGCAAAGTGCAATGGGATGAGAGACAAATGAGAGGGAATATCACCTAAACCTTAATGTGGCAGTGCCAAATGTATTTTAAGACATCATGGTTAAAAGAATAGTAGTTTGCCCATCACCATTGATCATGACAACTTTGGAAACTTTTGATCATGGCCTTTTATGTTTGATGAACATTTTTGTATGAAAAGTAATTCAATTTTGGCATCCATCTAGTTTGGACACAAGTGACATGTTGACCATTTGTTAGAAATTTGATGTTTGATGACAAGTTGCCATGTGTTTGCTTATCAAGGTCCCATGTGTTTGTTTTGGATTTCTTTCTAGTTTTTAGAGGACCTCTATTTTGAAGGGGCATATCTTTATAAGTTCTATAGCATTTGATGTAATCTAAATAGTTGTGGATGCACCTATAGGAGAGGAACAAGATTTCTTTGGAGAGTAGGATGAACCAAGCCTTCATCTGGGTGTTTTTTTCGTTTCTTTGTTTAAATGTTCGATGATTGGCTTGGCTACCCTAGTTGTAAATACTTTCAAATTTTTTTGCAAATGACTACAAGTTGCATATAGTCACAAATGTAATGGTTACATTTTGGTGGATTTATACTAGTGGAGGTAGGTAAGTAAGATTGTCCGATGGTAGGTGGAAAATAGGAGGTTGGTAGGTAGGGGTTTTAAATGGTAGGTTAGAAATAGGAGGTAGGTAAGGATGTCGGATGGTAGGTGGGAAGTAGGAGGTAGGTAGGTATCAAAGTCCTGCATTGGGCTTGACAATTGTACCCATACCCGACCCACAGCTGTGCGTGGGTCAACTGTACCCACCCATGGCACCTTGTCCATACCCATTACCCACCCAACTCATACCCATAAGTCCATCACCAAAATAAAGCTACTTAAGAGTACTTTGAAGTGTTTTTAAAAGGAGGGATGTGCCAATGATTTATTGTAAACAATTACATACAAATGTCATGATTAGAGCGCAGGAACATGAGGTTGTTTATCGTTCGGGGTTTCAGTCGAATGCGCTTCTTGGTCAGGGTGTTGTCGGCGTCCGAGAAGTTGTTCTTGGACATATAATCTGCTAACTCAGTCGTTGTAAAGCTCGGGTCCCTCATACCCACCCATTACCCACCCATACGTCCAAGCCCATACCCATTACCCACCCATTTACCCATGGGTATGGGTGGGTATTGGGTACCCATGGGTATGGGTACCCATTGCAGGACTCTGGTAGGTATGTAAGTAAGTAGGTTAGCAAATAAGGATGTAGGATGGTAGGTTGGAAATAGGAGGTAGGTAGGTAGGTAGGTAGGTAGGTTTGTATGATGGTAGGTGGTTAGGTATGTAAGTAAATTGGTATGTAAGTAGGGCTAGGCTATTACCTAACCTAATTAGTAGTTATTTTGACTAAATAGATAGCATAGGATGTCCCATTTGACTAAAACACCATTGTCCATTTTGATTAAGAATGTCATTTTGTTTTGTCCAACTTAATTAAATGTCCGAATTGATTAAAAACCATTTGTCATTTTGACCAAGGTGGTCATTTTTTTGTCCAACTTGATTTATATGCCAAATAGTCATTTTAATCAAGTTTATTAGTAAAAAATCCACATGTCATTCGTCCCATGTGTGTAGTCAAAATGTACATGTTCACTAATAAAAAAAGACTTGCTAATCAACTTGGACCTTTTGAAAAACCATGAATTGTAATAGTGGTAATTAATGGGGGATGAAGCTACTTGGGTAATTAGTCTTTAAGGATAAGGTGATTGACTTGAATTTGTCAATTAATTATGAGATGTGGTGGAGATTTGGATAGAGACCTAGAACATAAGAAGGGATGAGGTGTGTATGATTTGTGGGGTGGGACCATGTGGCCATTCATTTTCTCACTCCTTGGTATTTTTTCATGCTAATTTTCCTCTCATTTGTTTTTCACATGTATATTGTTCTTTGTGAAGTTTAGGGGAGAGACATAAAAATTTAAGGGAAGGGGGAGTTTATACTTGTGTGAAAAAGCAATGGAATGCAAGATGAAAGGTTTATGTCACATCTTTTCAACTACCTTTAGGCCTCCATTTTCAATTTTAATTTTCGCAAGGACATGCATTTTCACATGTTAGATTTTTTATTTGAAGGTATGACTACCTTCCAATAGGTAGTCCATTCCTAAATGTTTTTCCATGTTTTGTTGTTTACTCTTTTATTTTTGCAACCTTCTTTTGAAATGAGATTTTGATTATTGAGTCTATAGTCTTACAAAGGAGGTTTGGACTTTTGTCAATCCAACTTCACAACCTAAGGAAACAAAGCAACATGTACAAGGTCAAAATTTAAATTTTAAACTTTCAAATGACTTCAATTTTATAATCAAAATTCATAAATATTTGCTAGTCATCAACTTAAAAACCTACCTTCTAAAATTGTTCTATAAAGGTTCAATGTTTGTTGTTTTTTCTTTGTAGATGATGAAATTGAACTTTTAAAGACATACTTGAACATGCATTGTTGAAATTGTTCCAACAACTCATTTTATTTTCAAATAAATTTATGTAGTAATGCTAGTTGTTTGAATGCAATAACTTCCTTCACAATACACAAGCAACAAAATGTTGTTTCATAAAACCTAGTTGAAATGACACATAACCTATTTGTAATCACCAAAATTTAGTAACATTCAAAGTTCATTCATATAAAAAACCATTAATTATGCCCAATTAATTTTTACCATGACAAGGTTCTTTAGACTAAGAAACCATAAAACATGTTTAAAAAAAAAAAAGAAAAAGTAATTGGCCTATCAAGCAATTGGGTTTTATATAAATAAAATTTTTTGGGACCAAGCAAAAAAAAACAAAACCACACAACATGGTAAATACTTAATCCAATATTTTTTTTTGAAGATGATCAAAATGATGTGGCATTTTGGAATTCTATGGAAGGTTTTTTTCTTCTAACAAATGTAATGGCAAAGTACGAAAGGAAACCTACAATAGTGACAAACATTGGAGGACACCAATTTCAAAGTTATGTAACAAACTACAACATTACATTTAGTTTTTTTGACCCATGTCCAATAGATGACTTTTTATGATATGTATGCAAAAGTCTTGTAAATGACTTTCTTATTCACTTTTCTTTAGACTTGAATCCTAGCAAGTTGCATGTTGCATTGTAATTTTGTTTTGTTACCATTTTGCTATTTGTATCAATTTCACTATGGACTTTGATTTTTTTATAAACGATTTTATTGATGGTAGTAAACTATAATGTTTTTACAATTCAATAGTAAACCACAACATTTATAAAAAAATCCATAATAAACTATAATGTTGTAGAACACTTGAAATTTTATCTATTAATGAATTTCTAACAAGTTTGATAGTATGCTTAATGATTGATAGATCTTTTTCCCCTTTCCTCCTTAATTGTCTATCATAACTTAAACTTGCAATTTTTTAAAATAATGTACAAAGTTGACTACCTTTGTTATTGGGGTTTTTTTCAAAAAATTGAACACATTAACCTCTTTCATGTTTGATCAAATAATGGATTTTGTGGGTTTATATTTGTTTTAGGTTCAATTGTAAAATCTTTGTTGTTTAATGTAAGATTAGTAACCTCTTGTTGTGTTTTTATGCATATATTTTTTCCTATTGTCATGTGTATGTACATATTTTCTTGTTTTCAATGTTTTTAATATTTGACATTCAATTTAATCCATGTAGGAAATAATTTCAAAAGTCAATTATGTGCTTGTAGACCTTTTGAAAAATAAAATAAAATTGATTGAATAAATTGATTTTTGAAATGAAATAAATGAAATTTTTTGATAAAAGAAAACACATTGAAGTTAAATTGTAATTTAGTTTTATCCTTTGAATAGAAGGAAACTTAAAATGAAAGTCACAAATTTTTTTAATAGAAATTAAATTAAAATGGAAATATTTTTTTTTCTAGAAATTGGAAATCCCATTGATCAAATGAATTATTTTCATCATCTATAAATGAAAAAATATGTTGCAGAACATATCTTCCAAATATAGTAGGATTTTTTTGCATAATCTTTAGAATGAACACGACAACAATAAAGAGGTTTTATTTTATCAATTACCATGTACTTCAACTAAAAAAAAGATTGACATTTGTAGCATTACACCAAAACATGATTTTCATTATTACATTCATGTGACTACATGTTCGAATAAGACTCATCGTTTATGCCATTTTGACATAAACAACTACAAAAATGGTGTAAACAATAGGTTTGATTTGGCTACATTCGTATTTTTGTAGTCATGAAAGTCACATTTTGATGTAGTGTAGCTTACAATAAAGGCATATAAAAACTTGACAATGCAAATACACATTTTGCTTTGACATTAGGTTCAATTGAATATTTGTGGGTCTTGAAAGGCACAAATGTTTTTTAATATAATAAAGCACCAAAGCTTTCATTCTTGTTCTTTCTAGATGTTTTCATGTCTTATTGCAACCAAAAAATGCAAAGGAAAACAATTTGATCTTTGCACCACAACTCATTCATAACTTTTCACCTTCCCATTTGCAACCTTTCATCACATCATTGTCAACTTGACAAATGCACAATTGTATTCAATGACAACCTGCACTTAATCCATAGACATTTCAACACATTTCTTATGTTCTAAACATATAAAAACATTTACAACATTATGAGTTTTCATTAAAATAAAAATGGCACCAAAACTTGCATCTTCACCTACTTTTTTTTGACATCCTAGTGAAAAATTAATGACAAATTGGGCTATATAGGATATGTATGAGCATTGGATGGCGATTTGCATAGGTTGCCCCAAGTTGTTGAATTTCTACTCATGTCAAGATTGAGAGGTGATGTGGTCATCATTGTTGTCTCGAGGGATTTTACAATGAATTTGTTGATTTGAGGCAAATGAGTGTGAAACTTCAACAATTTCACTTATCTACACAAAGAAAAGTTTTTTTCCCCTCTATTTTGCACAAATGTTCAATAAGCATTAGGAATAGGACTAAGGCCGATTGGTCTTCAAGTGTTTTAACTTTCTTGATTAACATTGTTGTTGCCATATTAATAATGGCCTTGGCTTGTGCATGAAACGCACATTTTTTGAGATTCTACAACTTTTGTGTCTCCTCCATAGTTTCATTACCTTACAATGGCTTAATGAACTTCCCCCATTTTTGCTAAAAAACTCCCAGTACTCAAAGCCATCTACCATAATGCTATTGATAGTCACTTTGCACTTCATTAAGGTCTTATTTGCATTGACAATTGTGTTAACCCATTTGTGCATATCTTTTGGAAGCATCTGATAGTGAATGAAAGATAATGATGCACGAACCCTATTGTAGGAAATCTTCAAATGAAGTTCCAAACTTCTTCAACACAAACTTTTGTCCAGAACAACCCATGAATTTGGCTAAGTCATGATTAATGATCCCCCACTTCATTTTAAAACTACGCACATGTTAACGTCATGCACCCTATGGCTTGTGTTTGGAATAATGCATTTGTATGTGCTCCTAGAACATAAGTGATATTTAGCCATTGCCTATAGATTGAATCTTGAGAGACCACCATAAAACTTCAGCAAAGTTGCCATTCTTCCTTGGCATAGAAGTTTTTTCCCCTTGGATTGCTTCATGACATTACTCTGGCCTTTGGTTGGTTAGAACCATTGTTGTCACACTCCTACTTTTTAGTCAAAACCCTTGCAAAGTGTACAAACCAATGTTTAGAGCGCTTCGCAATTGCATGTTTTTGTAGAGCCTCAATGAAATTTTAGCAAAGGCCATGAGCATTTTTGCCATGTTGGCCCATTGTTGGGCGCACCACAAAAAATTGCATTGGATCTCTAAACCCTCTACTATGGCATTGGCTTGCTATTTGCAACAAACTATAGGGTGAGTACAGTAATTTTTTTGTTCAATTTTGTGAAGTAGGTGGACTTGTGATCATCCCACAAGAGGAATTTTACCAATTTTGGCTATAGACCACAAAGGAAAAGTAAGATTATTTTGGGAACACTCGGGTGACATGCTAGAAGCTATGTTCTACATATGGCGATTTCTACTTTTGTTTTCCTCAATATATAGTGACTTTATCCCCATCTAAAAGAAACCCTTTGTTGGATTCAAAGCCCCTGCTTTTTGTGTCACCAAGTGGCAAAATTGAGCCCAAAACAAAAAAATCTGGTTCTAATGCAACTCTTTGAAAACAAGTGAAGGCATTAATTCAAACAATGTTGTTGGCCACTAATATTTTTTCTTGACCCAAGGCAATATGTTCTACAGACCCCATGGGCCTATAATATATTTGTGCATCATTTTCTACATTAGATTTTTGTGTATTATTTTCTACATAATATATTTGTATATTATTTTCTACATAATATTTTTGTGTATTATTTTCTACATAATATATTTGTATATTATTTTCTACCCTAATGCCGTAAGTTCCTTTAGCCTAATCCTGGTTCAAGAGTGGCATCAGCATAGCTGTCAGTCACACACTGGGTAGCCACTTGTTGCACCAGTACCAAGTCAAGTCCCCTATACGTGGCAAGTGTGAATCCAATAAGCCAACACAGCATCTGTAAAGAGTCATCTAAAGACTTCAACCTACCATACACAAGCTTCCAAGTGGACAAAGAAAAAGGTTTGAAAATCCAGCCGGCTCCCAGAGTCTGTCCTGTCTTGTTTGGAAAGTGTGAAGTATTTTCTCCTCTGGAAATTCAGTCTACATAAACAACCTGAGAGAAAAAGTTTCTGAGTGCAAAAAGTTTGCGCCTCATGGAGAGAAGATCTTATGGATAGGAGAAGGGAGTACAGCTCCCTTCTCCTACGTAAAGCAGAGCTGTGATTTTTTCACTTTTTAGAAATAGTGACCGGCTGGCTGGTACCTACCTTCCACTGCAGAAGATCCCCCTCGCTGAAAACAGGTTTCTTTAGGCAGGTAAGGGAGCTGAAAACATAAAGGAAAAAACCAGTGTAGGGTAACGCCCCAAGAGGGGGGCATTACTGAAAAAGGGCTCTGCCTCTTGGGTTCTTGTTTCAGTAATGCCCTCACTCCATGGGCATTCCCCAACGTAAAGCACAATTAAATTTATTATAAAAAAAACAGGGGTGAGCATTACATTAGTGAAACGCTTGTCATGTTGTTGCATAACGAATGTTTTATTTTATGAAATGCTTGCCCTATTTTGTAATGTACTCTCCAGATACACTACGAAATTTGGAGAAGTGCAATTACATGTAAGTACCTTAGAATAAGGATGTGAAGATATCTGAACCATCAGATCATCTTTGTTTATTACACTAATTTTTTTTGTGTTTTGGGAGTGATCGAGTTAACGGGAAGGAGATTATATCAGTAAATTCCATTGGGGACCTCAGGCTCCACCCTCACTTCAGGAGGCCAAAAGGCATTCGTGTTTGCCTATACAAAATGTTCCCACAATAACATGGAACAAGTGAGTGAGTGTTCCTCAACGAAGGAACCAAATTACAAAAATGCCTTGTGAACATGCCTCAAAATGTAAGGGGGGGGGGATCAAAAATGTACTCCCAGTTCATAATAACACTTAGTGAACATTCCTCAAAACATGGAAATGAACAAACATTCCTGTACTTATTAGCCTGGTTAAACATTATTTGGAATTGTGAAAAATTCTGAAAAAAATGGTGCCTCCCATTGCCATGCTGAGAATCTGAAAGAAGCTCTCAAGCACACACTAGCTTCAATATTTAGTACAATGTTGAATTATTGCCAAAAAAAAAAATTATTGTCAAACATAAACGACTAAACAAAAATAAATAAAATTATTAGGCACCTTGCTGCCAAACCAGCATTCTAGGTACTAGGGTAAAATACAGAACCAGACCAAAAACACCAACCTAGTGAAGAACATGCCTCATGAAACAAGGGGCGAGTCACACTATGGCCTTGCCATTTACAATAAAAAAAAGTATCTGAAGGCAAACGAAGATTTATGGAAACTCAAATAGTTCAGCATGCAAAAATATAATCTTCAAAAAATCCTCTAAAACAAACCAAAATCCTTCAAGATATTATAACTCTATGATAACTAATCTCAAGTTTCAACACAAGCCAAAATATCATCTTTCAAAAATCCTCATATAAAAATAGATCTATTATTTCCTAGGGGCCAAAATCCATTAAGCTACTATACTCTATAATCAATCCACCTAAACACAATATCCTTGCCTTGCAAATAAATAAATTATGGGAGCCAACTGGAAACCACCTAGTGAGCATTCCTGAAAATGTGGGACCAAATGGAAAACTATTTGATAGGTAGTTTTCTCCCTCCCTTACATTACCAACAATCTATTGCTCTGAAGACTGGTACCCAGTTGGTTTAAGAAATTGAGAAAACAAAGAAGTAAAATCCCAAATATTTACTTGAAGCTGAAAATGGCTCTTGTGCACTTTGCAATGACAAGTGGAAATTTTGTTTAGTGGGATTTTGGAGCCTTTTGGTGTCGAGTTTTTGGTCGCCTTTGGTGTCGTGTTCTTGGTGTTTTTGGGATTTTGGTGTCGTGTTTTTGCTGGCCTTTGGTGTCGTGTTCTTGGTGTTTTGGGTGCTTTGTTGCTGGTGTTGTTGTTGGTGCTCGGGAGTGAGGTAGCGGCGATGGCCATGGAGGAGGACTTGGTCAAGATGATGGAGTTGATCGGAGTAAGTGGGAGACCGGTGATGATGGCCATGGGAGTGTTGTTGGCTCTTCTGTCGGCTGTTGCAAATGGCAGTTTCACTGTGTTTTTCAAGACTCGCTCCATTCGCCGAGCTCAAGTCTCTCCCCTCATTTTCAGTTTCTGGGCATCGTAAGATTCTTCCTTTTTCTTCCCTTTTTGCTGTTCTCGAAGATCTCCGCCTCTATCTCCTTCTCTCTAGATCCGTTGCAACAGAAATCCGCTCTTTCTCTCCAGCTTGTTGTATGGTTTTTGCAGCAAAGAATGTAGGGGTTCATGTTTCCCTCATTCAATGCAAATCTTTTGTTTCAAGGGTTTGTTTGCGGCAAAGAATTTTAGAACTGGTGTCAGTTTACAAAACGACCTAAGTGGTCAAGGAAACAGGGGGACTGATGAGAGTGTAGAATCGGTGGTTTCTGTTTTGTTTGTTTGGGGGGGTGTGATGATTTAAATCACACAGCTTGGGAGTGGTGATCAGCAGTCTACTGGTGCTGTTCAACTGCAAGTTTGTGTTTAATGCTCAGGCTGTTCTCAGTGGCTTCTTTTTTGTTCTCTCCTTTATCAGCTCATTCAAGGCTGTCCGAATCCTGGGCATCTCAGGTTTGCTTTTCATCCCAATTCTAGCTCATTTTTGGAGCTGGTTTTCAAGTTTCATTGAAGAAGGAAGTTCTCTCTCTCTCTCTCTCTCTCTCTCTGTGGTTTTTGTAGTTTTGGGAGTGCTGAATTGTCTTTTGAAGATGTGAAGCTCTGGTTGTTTTCTCTTTTCTCTTTTTTTTTTCTAGGTCAAAGTTTCTTCACATGTGCAATGTAGTCTTATGATTTCCTATGCTCCTGGATTTCCTGGCAAATGATTCCTATTGTCCCTGGATTTCCTTTGGTATTATGATTGCCATATGTATACGATATTTTGTGCCAATTGTTATCCAGCAAACAAGTTCAACTTCTTCTGAATACTAGCAAGTAGTTGGGCCCTGAGGATTGCACAAGGCTACAAGATTTCCTGATCTGTAATGTCTCACTTTCTAAACAATTTTGTTCTTTTGGTGTGCGCATGTGTCTGATACAGTTGCTTTTGGAATATGGGCGGGTACCAGTGTATTGGGTGAGACTTTCCTGTGCTTTTGCTACCAAACCCATAGTACAGTTACTTGATTATTAGTTCTGTTTTCTGTCATTAAAATTTGTGATATAAACAAATAGATTCAGGATTCTGTTCCAACAGAGGACATGGAGTATTCAGTCAAGTAATATATCTCAAGGGAGTTGTGTGTCAATAGATTGAGGATACAGTTGAGGATACCCAAATGCACTGATAGTTAGTAATGTCTGGTTTCACTTTCTGTACCTCTACTTCTGCTTCATTTCTTTGCTTTTGTGTGCCTCATGTAAATGATACCAATGCGTTATACATGTTATTGATGTAGTTGATACTTTCAGCCTGTGTGCACGTAGCAAAATTACAAATGTGTCTAACTGACCCAATTTCCTGGAGTTGGAAGCACTTGTAAATTGACCCTTGTCTTGAACCTGTAAAGTTCAAGAATTGATTGTTAATGTCAGCTCTGTTTTTTAATGCATGTACATGGGACTTCAATTTCCTTATGAGTATATATCTGATGGCAATGTAGTCTCACATCTGGCATGGGAGTTGGTGGAGGCACGAGGAGGTGTGACGAAAGTTTTGTTTGCAGCTGTTGCATTTCTTGTCACCTTTGCTGGCATTGGTATGTTGTTAGTTTCTTCTCCATATTTTGGATTTGATTGACAAGTCACATTCTTAGCTAAGTTGGTAGGGAGGTGTGAGGTGTATAGGTTGGAAGTTGGACAGCATTTCAGTTGTGTTGTTTTGAAGATTTGGGTGCTGGGCAGTGGGTGTGGCATGGTCAGGCCACATGGAGAGAGTTGCATTTCATAGGGATGACCAGATGGAAACACTTCTTGAATCTCAGGTATGTAGTATGTGAGGCTTGCCATACATTGCCTGAACAAATGTACAGATATTGTTTCCTGATCATGCTCCAGAAATGATCTTGATGTTGTTGAAGTAACTACATAATAAGGCTTTGAGGGACCAGCGGTTCTGCAGCCTTCCTTTGCAGGTTGGCTCCATCTCAAGAGGCCTTCAACTGCAGCTGAGCGACTCAAGTTGGAAGCAAAATATAATGTAAGTTACACATGGTGCCCTGTTGTAACCTTCAGATCTGATGGGTTAAGGCAGATTCTGGATAGTGCTACAATTATGTGCATTTTCTTGTATGGAGAATTCTGCAGTAAATTGGAGATTGTGGTGTGGGGTTGGACAGATGATGCCTGGAGCTGGTGCAGACCCTTCAACCAGCTTCTCTGCTGGAGTGTTTTCAGCTGTATTTGCAGGAGCAGTCTGTGCTTTTGCAAAGGTAGTTGCCTGCATGTTACATCTCATTGTTGTTTGCAAGGGCTTCAGTCAAATTATGAGTAAGGCATGGCTGGTCATGGAAATAGTTGTTGGAGATGTCAAGGAATAATTGGATGAAGAAAATGGATCAATGTTTTTGTGAGCTTTGGTTTCTGCAGAATCTCTTTCACCATCCAAGAAGAAAGGAATGAGCTGTGGCTATGCTTCAATATTGTACTATAGACTGAGCTGGGATAAGTATTCTTCATAAAATGGGACACACGGCTGACTGATGAACAAAATGTAGTATGAGGATGAAACTGTAGTTGTAGAATAGCAGGGACTACAGTTGAAGGCCTGTAGATTAGATGTGGTTTGAGCTCCTCACAGTAACTTTGCACACAACATGAACCACTAAAATTGCCATCATGACATGTCAATTATCTTGGTGAAGATGTAACAATGAGGTTCCTAAATTTGTCTGACTGAAGCTTGTTTGTATGGTGGCTTTGTTGTGATGCACACAGATGCCAGAAACTCAAGTACCAGCATCCGAGCAGGTGATATCCACCTTCAGAATAGGTTATTCTATGTATAGTCTTGTGTACCATTCTGATTTTACTGTATGATACTTATTCTCTTATCCAGGATTGGCCAGAATTGTTGGCTTGTCATTGTTTGACAAGTATTATCTTTGTCTGTTGCAAGATATCAGGAGGATCATTTGGATCCCAATTGAACAAAGAGAAAACATGGTCATTGGGTGCAGAACAGCTGGTCTGACTTTTGGCTAACTGGTTGCAGGGTTTGGCTTATCTTCCATCATTTGCAATTGCAGTTATGATTAACACCTCAATTATGACTGGACTCCCCTATTTGACAACACCTCTGGAATGGCCTGATTTTGCAACTTACTCCGCTGCTGGTCTGGGAATACTCTCTGGAATACTCTGGAATATCGGTATGTTGGGTTGTACCTTGTTGTTGGCCTTGGAGTTCACTGACATTGTGGTTTGGCATTCATCTAATTCAGCTGAAATTTGAATATTTTGCAGGGAACATGCTGAGCATTGTGGCAGTTTCCTTCATTGGTCGTGATATAGCATATTCCATGTATGTTTATTCTTCCCTAGCTGCTTTGGCTTTGAAACATGTTCTGTTGACAACTATTGCATCAGCTTTCTGCTTTTCCACTATGTTTCAGCTCAATGTTAATGGAAGAGACAAAATCCAAGACTTGCCAATTGTTTCAAAAGTCTGAATGATCAAGTTAAGGGTTTGCCATCTCTTTTTCTTTCTCAAATTACAAGTTTGTATGCAAATACAGTTGAAATGGTCTCCAGGTGATGATTACTCTTATATGCATGAAGTTTTGACTTGTGAGAACCTGTTGATTGATTGATTTGAGGCACAGGTTACTAAATACTAGCTTCGTAAATTGGTGATGCAGATTCCAGTGTGCAATCATTATTGCAGGATTGTGGGGTATGATATTATTTGATGAGATAAATTACAATGCAATGTACAGTTACTGGGCTTCTGTTGTTGTTTTGTTGATTGGTGTAGTCTGTCTCTCCTTAGGCTATTGAGAATCACCTTAAATCTGTGGTGCTTCTCACCTGAGTGCTGCCCCCCTTTGTCTCATGATAAAATGTTTTCAATGTTCAGTGATCCAGCATGTCTGTAAGATGAATTCTTTGCATTCCTCATAGGACTCCACTCTGTCATATTCAATAGGGTAGTAGCTTTATGTATTTTTTTCCCACCTTTTGATCCAAATGAGTTGATTGTAACCACTGATGAGGGACGCTGCAGAGTGGGTAAACACAGCAAAATCTTGTAACTTACAAAAGTCTCTGCTTTCTTTCAATGTACATGATGATATGTTATTTCCAGAGCAGGGTTCAAGCAAAACTTGAAGAGGGGGCAATGAGGGGAAACTTTCAACATGATTTTTAGGTTTTCTGAAGTGAAGTGCACATTTCTGTTGGTCCCAGAAAGTGATGCTACAAGGCAAATGGCCATTGAGTTTACCCTTACTATAGCCAGGTGTCATCTCTTACTGCTGGAAGCTGTCAAATGTAAGGAGGATTCAACTGTCTAGACAGAACAATGACAATTTTTGTTCATGTAGGAGACAGTTATATTCAGCCTTGCACACTTCTTTCATTTGGCTGATACACAAAAGTGGTTTGTAGATTTGAAATAGTATTCTTGGCTTCCTCATGCTCAGCAGTCAGGGAAGCCTGTCGTTAGGAATGTTCCTCAAAACAACAGAGGTTCTCTTCTTCAAGTTGGTGCACATTGTTTTGAGAAATGTCCAAGTCCTGTGTGAAATTAACTTCATAAAAGTCTGTCTGAATTTTTCACATATGAGCTACACAGATACTACAAATTGCTGTATTTAATTCTGTTTTAGCATCACATTGCATGATCAAAATCTTGCTTTTGCAAAATTGTTTAGTAATTTTCTCTTAGTATCTCTGCAACAACAGAGATATTCTACACACAAATCACTGTAGTTGATTTGAATCACATGTGACATTGTTCAATTGAAATGAGTGTGGGAACTTAAAACTGAGTTGAAATATAGTGTTATTCCAACTCTACAAAATATTGCAAGGCCATACAATTTATCCAAAAAATCTCCATTGCTTTTGTTTATAATCAGCCACTGCATATGTAACTCTTCTCTTTATGGTATCCCACATCACCTGATGTATTTCCCAATATGCAATTTCACCTGGACATTGCAAGAATAGGCAAGCAACATCAGTACTTTCACACAAAATTCAGGAATATGACAACTTGGGCCTGCAGCAAGAAAACCACTTTCTGAAAACTTATTGTAACAATGCAAGGGAACTATGGAAATTGTTTATTCTATATGCACAGAAAGACACCCATAAGTATTGGTGAATTTCGAACTACTGCTAAGTAATTGTCCAGTGGACTAAAACGTGCCCAAAAAAAAGAAGGGGCTTTTGTATCTCAGCCCAAACTACCAGTGTGCAATTGTGTAAACTTCAGCACTTAAAAAGATAATCATGTTCTCTTACAGAAGTGGTCATGAGAGTTGTAGGGACAGAAGCAAATTACCAGCTATCATGTTAAACCCAGTAATTTTGCAATACATATTTTGAGTACCAGCTCCAGTCTGGGAGATAACCCAACCCCATATGATCAGGAAAACCTGATAAAATATGCTATCAATCTGAAGTTTGACCAAAACTGGCCATTGTTTATTTACTCATGGTCTAAAGGACTGTTAAATGATAGGCTATTTACCACATATTACTTCTCAAGCATGCCACACAGATTGAATGATGTCCTGCTTCATTCCTCTCCCAGCTTGTTGAAACTTAACAGCCAGCCATGACATTTCATCCATGCACATGGGACTATTTTTCATATGGCAGGTGTCTAAGAACTTAAGAGGATTGTTCATTATCTAGACCACATCTAGATGAAGACAATATCTGGAACAGTAACCAACACCAGATTGAAAAGACCTAATTATACTTTCGACCTGACAATCTCCAGAGAATGAGCAAGTACCAAACGTTGTGGGTATAGCTCAAAGATGAAATGCACTAACTTTTTAGGGTTGAGGACAAACAGAGAGGAACAAACTTGTAGAAGTGTAAAACCCTACATGCAAATGTACCTCGGCCCTGCAACATTCAAAAGTCATGAATTGGCCAAATCTTTGCCTTTCCGTTGCTTCTCCAACTCAGACTGTAAATGTAAAACCTGTGCTTGTAAGGATGCTGTCTCTGTTTCCAGTTCCTGAATCCTACCCTTCGTCAGCAAACCCTTGGTCTCTGCCTCACCCCCCTCCGGTCTGTATGGTGTGGTCAAGTTCACTGCAAAAGATTTCAAAGCCTCGGTTCCTCGAACTTCCTCAGGAAGAAGTGGCAATTTGACAATGTGAAAATCCTCATAGAGTTCATGGAACTGATCAATATATTTCTGCTGCATCCGCACCCGTGCTTGCAGTAATTTAGACTCCACTGCTTCTTCTTCAAAGAGCACTTGATTGATGATAATATTGTGAGTGTCAATCTCAAATCGTGCCAGTTCCTGAACCAGTCTCTCAGTCTCATACAAGGATAGGAATTCCGGTATGCATACACAGATAAACGTGGTCAAATCAGGATCTCGGAACTGTTCATTCACCTGCTCAAAACCACAGATTGCCATCCCCACCCCCCATCCATTGTTAGTAGTTATTCACACTGGAACTTTCAAATGCTTAAGGCTCAAAGCAATTAATTGAAAGTCAATGACACCATAACAATTTTATTAAACCAAAAATATACTATGTTGAAACATCCAATACTGCAGTACTTCAGCAGAGAGAAACCCTATTCTGAGAATGGAGGAGAGGAAAACTATGACAACAACTGATGAGAGAGAGCGTGGAGAGAGCATCTCTTTATATAAAACCCAAACTTTAAGCAGAGAGAAACCCTATTTCTGAGAGTCGAGGAGATGAAAACCATGACAGCAAATTGATGAGAGAGAGAGTATATCTTATACAAAACCCTAACTTTCAGCAGAGAAAAACCCTAATTCCTGAGAGTGGAGGAGAGTAAACCTATGCTAGCAAACTGATGAGATAGAGTGAGAGAGCATCTCTTATACCAAATACTAACTTTGCTCTTCATGCAGACCGTCTCTCTGTTCCGATGTTCCATGGGTTGGTTGGAGGGATACAAGGGTTTGAGGGAAGATGTGCTCACCTGTTCAATCACGGATTTGATGCCCTCCAGTTTGCCCATGAGAGCATTCTCACCAAACTCTTCTCCTGCTCCAAACATTCTGGAGACTTGATTGATCAAGCCGCCGAACTTATTCCTCAAGCTCATCATCTTCCCTAATCCCTTCTCTAGGGTAGAAGGGAACTGCAACAAGCGCAGAGTATGACCAGTGGGGGCTGTATCAAACACAATGACTGAGTAGTCCATGTTCTGCACCAATTTCAGCATCTCCGCAAAGCTCATGGCCTCATCAACACCAGGAATAGCATTAGCAAGTTCCGATACGAAACCCCCCATGCCTTCTATCTGCTCCAGGTTGTCGCTCTCCACGGTCGGATCCACTTCCATGGCAAACAGGTTGGAAAACCCCTGCACCAGCGTGGGTGTCTTGGTGAACTTTTGACTGAACGCGTCACTCAGATTGTGAGCAGGATCCGTGGAGATGAGCAGCACAGACTTACGCACCCGCGCCAACAACACCGCCAACATACAGCTACATGTGGTCTTCCCCACTCCACCCTTTCCTCCCACGAATATCCACTTGAGCTCCTTTTGCTCCAACACATTCACTATTGTGGGCTCCGGCATGCTCAACTCCTCCTCTTCCGCCATATCTCCCTTTCACCCTTTCTTGCTATTGCAAAACAAGAGACAGAAGAGAGAAAGACACATAAAGAGAGCACAACGGCCGCCCGTAAGCAACCAGAGCTTAGCAGCAGCAAAAGCAACAACAGCAACAAAGCAGAGCCTGTAAAGCAGAGCAACGCGCATCACAATATCAACAGCCACTTCTGTCTTCTTGGATGAGAAACATCCATTCGCGACACATCTCATCTATTAGACAGCGCAGCGTACTATCATTTTTAATATCTGGGGTGTAAGCTTCGTGGATGAGAAACATCAAATTTTGCGACACATCTCATCCATTAGACAGCCGCAGCACACTATCATTTTTAATATCTGGGGTGTGAGTTTCGTGGATGAGAAACGTCCATTTTGCGACACATCTCATCTATTATTCAGTGCATCCAATATCATTTCTTAATGTCTGGGGTGGCAGATTCATGGATGAGAAACATCCAATTGTGACACATTTTCATCTATTAGACAGCGCATGATCACGATATCATTTTACGTATGGGGGTGACGGCAGATTATGTCATTTTCTTGACTACATTATATGACATAATCTTCCAGTGATGATTATACATTTTGTTGTAATAATAGTGACCAAAATCTCTGTTGAACAATTTTTTATTCAATTTTTTATTTATGAAAAAAAAATTGTGAAAGAAAATATTGAATTCTTTACAAATATTTTTTTTTGACATGGAAATTTTCAAAATTAATTAATTATTCAATATACACATGTGTGGGCAACACCCTAATACCTTGGCAACAGCTTTTACACACTAATTATATTACTTTCAAAAAAATTCAAATCTTTAAAAAGAGTGCTTTTTTTTCTTTTTTTGTTTCCAAAGAACAAAATAATTGTGAAGGAAAATATTGAATTCTTTATGAATATTCTATTTTTCAACCATGAAAAGCTCAAAAGTAATTAATTATTCAATAGACATGTTTTGAAGTTGCTCAAGTTAACTACGGTAGTTGATCATGCAAGTTAAGAACAATTTTTGTCATGCTTGTTGTGTTGGAACTTTGAACAACGTGAGACAACCGTGGACAAAGTCTTTAGCTCTTTGTGTCTTCTAGATAGGTTGGATTTGAATTTTGTGATTGAAACAAAAGGTTTTATGACTCAATTGAGGGAAATGGAAATCATGCAATCCTTTGAACACATCAATATTATTATTATCTAGGCCATATTTTCATGAATGGGTTGCTAAGAGTTGACGGCAATGATCATGAAGAACATCCATTAACTACTTTTGTAGGATCCATAGAAGAGAGAAGTTGGAGACACAACATGTCTTTAAAGTTTAGTCATGCCTTGAATTTTTTGTAGCATGTTTTCTTGTTTTGCCCTAACTTTGGTTGTTGCAAACCCAAAGTTAAGATTGCAATAGAAACATATTGATGAAGAAGGATTGACTATTAGCTCTCATCTCCCCCATAACCTAATTCAAGAAATCTTGTGATTAAAGTTTAAAATTGTCATGGTGATTCTTGCACACACACAATTATTTATCTCAACCTTTAACATTTGTTAGTTATTTCAACCACCAATTCTTTTGGTAATTGACACCCATCAATTTTTTGATGTACAATTAACTTGAACCTTGGGACTCATTATTAATGGGATTGTAATACCCAGTCAATATTATTATAACAAAATGAAAGTATTGTGCTAGAGGATTCATTTTTTAAACTTGTAGTATTTGCATTGTGTGGGTGCATTTAAAACCCCAAAGCACTAACCTAGGTCAACTTAAATCGAAGGAATTAAATTTTTTTTGCAATACACCCATGGGTATGTGCACACAATTAGCATTACTAGTTTCAAACATCTTCCACACAACAACACACAATATTATGCAATACTTAAGAGATGAGATTATTAATGCTAAAATATTGAATGTGTATTTCAAGTTTGTCTACAATTTTGGGATAATTTTGCAAATGAAAAAGTCAATTGCACAAGTGTAACTTTCTAGTGCATTTTGAAGGCACATTATATCCATGAATATCCTCTCATAAAAGAAAAAATATTATGCCTACTCCTTAAGAGTGGGACAAATCTTACATTTAATTTTAAGTGTAAGATCACTCTCATTATTAATGAACAAGTGTAAAAACCTTTTCCCTCTCCCTCCAAGAGCTCATGATCTATATACATTTAGCTAGGTTCATGATAACCTTCAAATCATGCTTTGTGATGAACAAAGCCCACACATGGAAAACATCCCAAAATACAAAACCAAACTTGTCTATTGTCTCATTTGGGAGTGCCTCAATTGTACACATAATTACAAGTTGGTAGGGATGCATGGTTACAATGGGTCATTGACACATTTGGTTGTAAGGTTTGTTTTTATCAATAATTTACATAAAACTTTTTGTATGAAAAAAAAACACCATTTGTTGGTGTGGTTGGGGACCTCTTTGTAACATATGTGTGTTTACCCAATTGCACAAAGTGGGGTTTTAGAATGATCCAATGTTTGTTTTGATCTTATGTTCTATATTTGATTTTTTTAAATGATAAATCTACAAAAAAATAAAACCAAAAAAATAGTGTTAAGGTAACCTTTTATGTGGCAATTGTATCTATCATCTAATTCCAAATCTAAAAAGAGTACAATATCATTTTTCAATGACCTTGAAAGAACTATATATATATATATATAAACAATATATTTATGACATCCCAATTAAGGAACAATTTTGAAAATGATGGTTCACAAGTGCACCTATCATAATTTATTGATTGGATTAACATTGTATGTGTAATTAAAATCTCAAACCAAAACATACTGAAAATAAATATCTTATGTAATGGGCCAATGGCACATGTCACACTCGTAAATAAATAACTTATTCAACATGTGAACATTGTTTTGCAATGTATGTATCAATTTTTTGAACAACCAAATATGAAAGGAAATCACGATTGAATTGAATGGCAAGCCTTTCAAGTGTTACAACGTTCTCAACTAATTTTCCCTTCCAAAACCTGGTTTTTGCAAATTTATTTGAATTTTCAACGGTATAAATCACTTAAAAATCAATATCTCCCACATTCTGAATCCAAATCCTACCAAGTGAATTACATTAAACCCTGCTCATCAAGATCTTTCCAAGAACACCAAAGGCACATTCCAATTCCTCCAAAATTCTCAGCTATGATTTAATTTAATTTTCAGTGAAAAAATCATTCAATATTCAAGAACTTTTGCACTGCAAGTTCAAATGTCATGGAACCAAGCTCATGCACCCTTCCTTGTCAAAGAGCTTTCCAAAGACACCAAGAACACGATCTGAAGCATCCTGGTTTGGTGGATCTTGTAATTACAAAACAAACTACCTTCCTTCATAGACAAATTTGTAAGTTAAATAATTCAAACTTGGTGTTAAATTATTAATATCCATACAAGTGATCATGTAATTTTTTTCATAAAATTAATTGAGATTCTTTTTTAAATTTGGGCCAAAAGCACAATTTAATCCATTATATCATGGGAACCACAATATGATCTTTGAATGAGCCATCATAAGATAAAACATCCCACATTGTTCCATAGAGTTTTTTGAATAATATGTGTCTGACATAACTCATTCATGGATATTTTAGGGGGGCAACATTTTTGCCTCTAAATGTTTCAAATATCATATGCACCAGGTAAACAATTTTTAAAATTAGGAAGTTAATTTTGTTTAAGCCATCTCCAATGTTCACATGAAACATCCCTTTAATGGCATTTTCCAATGCCAACCAATGTCACTTTTATTTATGGCACCCCAACATTGATGCACTATTTCAAAAGCTTGAAAGGGATTGCAATTTTTTCTCCCCAACTCCATAATTTGCATAACATATAGTGCATGCAATCAAGCTTTTCACTTACTTTTACTAACATCATCAACTTGTGATGAACCATTTATGATGTCATTCACCTTTGGGGATATTGTTTCTACTACTATGGTTGTTGTGGAGAAGATTGGGAAAAAATTGTCCAAGAATAAGAATGATAACTTGCTTGCTCATTATTGCACATATCTCAATATTTAATCACAAGGAATGGTCAAAATAATTCAAATTTTTGGGACACGGTTTGTATGCACTACAACAAAAATTAACCATTTAATTGTGTAAAAAGGCTGCTAAAAACAAAATGGGGAATTATCAAACATGATGTTGACTATTGGAGTTGACAATAGTTTGCAAACTTTATTTGAATATGAAACAAGCACAAATGACACCTTGCATAAATCATTGGAGTTCTGCAAAATGAAACACTCACAAAACTTAAATTTCACATTTACACATTATCATAGTAGGGTGATGCGCATCATGAAATCAAGAAAGCAACTCCACCCATGAAGCATAAAATGATAGTTATGCATGATGCCACCATTGAAGTTGATGACAACAAAGTGGAGATAGTGGATGTTGAATCAATCAATCTTGAGCCTACATCAAAACAACCCACAAAAGGCATGAAAGTAATTAAAGATTTAAAAAATCTAACACTTGAAAAAATGTGCTACTAAGGTCCAAACAAGGGCCATAGTTAAAATAATAGCTATCACGTTAAAAAAAATGTGATTATGGAATATTAAAACATGACATGTTTTTTTAAAATGTTGAAAGTGTCATAGGTGTTAGGGACACGAAGAATCATGAGAACAAAAGCTAAAGGAATTGTCTAAGTCTAATTTTCAAATGAAGAACAAAACAATATTATGTGATTAAAAAATAAAAACCCAATAACTAATAATTATAATAAAATATATGTAAAACAAATGTGAAAACAAATCTTTATTATGCTAACATATGCAAACATGAACTTAAAAAAAACTATAGTGTAAGATTGTGCATAAGATTGATGTTGAACAAACTAAATGTAATGAAAAATTATATCTTTATTTATAACCCTTGGGCATCTACTTCAAAGAAATTTATTAAAAAACTTCCAATTTACATGTGGCCCATGTTCACCCATGTGCGTCAATGTGTGAACTATGAATGAATTAAGATTCAACTGAGAGTGAATTAAAATTCAACTACAAGTGTACTAAAAATTAATTAAAAATGAACTAAGAGTTAATTAGAAGTGAATTGAAAATGTACTAAGGGTTAATTGGAATTGAACTAAGAGTTAACTAAAAGTGAATTAGGACTTACTTAAAAGTGACCTAAGACTTAACTAAAAATAATCTAAGAATTAATTGCAATTGAATTATGAATTAAGTGGAAGTGAACTAAAACTTCATTAGAAACTAATTAAGGGTGAATTGAAACTAAATTAAAAATTAGATACAAGTTTATTATAAGTCATGAATGAACATTCAAATGAATCAACCCCATGGCATTGGCATTCATGACAATAGGTGGCAGAAGAAGCTTGTGAATATTTTTAATTTTAAAGGATTAAAGAGCTTTAAAAGTTGCAAATTTAAATAATGATGCCTTGAGTGTTGCAACTTGCCCAATTTCTATATTTCCAATAGTTATGACTATTTATTTGCAACTGTTGTAACCCTTTCAACAAACAACATCAAATTTAACAAATGATACACATGTAGAGGAAACAATTGTTCAACATTAAACTTTGGATATTGCATCACGTAATGGTGAAACATGTTAGTAGTGATTTGAACATATCAAAAGATGTGGCATTTCAAATAAAATGTTGAAATAAGTTCAATGTATATTGAAATGTGAAATCATTGTCCCTTTTTAAAATCCATGGATGACAAATGAAATTGTTGTGCACTTTGAAGTCCATGTCTAGATTCTATTTCTTGAGTGCCATCTTTATATTCAACAAAAGAGAGCCCTCACCTTATGTGATTTTTGGTTGCATCAAAAAATGGCTCCAAACCCTCACTTTCCTCATCTTCTACTATCATATTATGTAAAATAACACATGTAATGAAAAATATGAAATTATGTTCCTATCCCATTGTTTAAAAAGGTTTTACACAATTGCAAATCAATTCTATAAGATTACAAAGCTTTGTTCAACATCCTTTTACATTTGTTTCATGTTGTGTATAATGTTTTTGCTTTCACCTTGTGGTTTGTGTAAAGTTTGTTGCAATATGGAGCAACAAGGGTAGATACCATCCACCAATTTGACTAATACCTCAAGTATTGATTCCCATTCACTTGAAATCCAAGTTCATTGCCTACACTATTTGATTAGTTAATAAACAAAAACAAATGATCCAAAACATTCAATTTTTTATAGTCCCACCAACTAGTAATCCAAATTGAACATGCCAAAACTAATATTTTATTTACAATAGTTAATTTCAAGGATGATACTATAATACAAAAGATTGAAAGGACCATGTTATTGGGCAATTCTTTCATCTATAATGCATATAGTTTAGAAAGGCAAACATCCCTAGAAAGCCTTGTTTAAAATTTATTTCAAGCTACCTATCAAAATCCTTCACAATAGGTTGTCGAAGGTACATGGGTTTGAAAATTTTGTTGATTGCTTAGCAAAATCACTTCAAAAGTTTTCCATGGTCATGTTATTTCTTATGTGAACATATTTTCCATTGCATTAGTTACCATGTCGTAGGCTAGCATTTTAGTCATTGCGATATGTCTCTAAATCACAAATAAGCCCATGGCACTACAAACATATCATATTTCAACAAAATATGGATTTTGCATAGAGCAATAAAACATCTCATTCAAAAACAATGTCTAAAATGGCGTTCATCATACACATGATTTAAGGCAAACAATCTTACATTATTCATTCATCATTAAACATTATACCCTTCACAACATTTGGTTATCTGCCTGACCTACTTCCACCATCCTATCAATGAGCCATATTATTTATAACATGTACATGTTGCAATGCAACCACAACAAATTGACCATCTTTTTGTTGTTTTTGAGATTTGTTTACAATTGTACCAACAACCTAGCACACCACAATTCAACCATAAATATAATCACAAAATGTCACAACACAAAAAGAAAAAAATTAAAAATATAAAAATTTAAGGGAAACAAAATGGGAAAGATAATCCATAAAGGTAAAAAATGGTAGTTGAATGGTGGATTCTAATATTACAATTAAGGCCATGTGTGAATGAGTTGTTCACATCCAAACCTTCAAATTGATGTTATAGGGTAATTGTCATTGGAAATGCCCATATAACTTAAAGTAAATACTAAACACAATAATGGATTGGATGATTTACATGCATTGTTTTTTAAACTAAGCACCACCACAACATGATGTCTTGCAACACAATTTGCACTACTACAAATCCACCAAGTTTAGTATAATAGGTACATGAGGGAGTTATGAAAATTTGAAAATATGAAATTTATAATAATTAGTGATTTATTAGCACCAAAACAAAATGTAACTATTCCTCTATATTCAAGAGTTTTTGTTGTGATCTCATATGACATAAGTCCACACAAGAAAAAATATAAAATGTTTTTGATGGGCAATCTTGAACACAAAGATGTTACAAAGTTGTCTTATGAGTTGCCCATGTGTTTGAGTTTTCATGCGCTTTACAATAACCTTAGAGGGCTAGGCTCAAAGGAAGAAAATGAATATGAAGAAAATATTTTTTAATTAAAAAAACCAAAATGTGGGGGAAAAACAAGATATTGAGTGGGCTACTTTGGGCATGAATATGCTGCTCAATGTGCTCTACCAATGCTACTTTTCCACTCAATGCCTAAAGATGATACTTTTGCATGTTCCGTATTGGCTTTTCATAATTATTATCAAATGAAGGAAAAAAATGTCAAAAACGAGGAAGACTAGCTCATTAAAGGACACACACACACACACACACAAAAGGTTTAAGGGATTTGGTGGTGGGGGGTGGGGGGTAGAAGGAGGAGGTAAAGGGAGGAAGTAGGAAATGGTAAAAAATTTACATGACATGTACCCATACAAAGGTGGAATCCAATTTTCAACTTAATTAAACGTCATTCATAACTAAGTCTTAACATCTTAACTAAAGGCCATGAAAAAAATAAAAATGAAGGTTAGGGTTTAAGGAATATGAAGCAATTAGGAGTGGGTTGAAGAAGGTAGGAAGGAGGTGGGGGGTAAAGAGGAAGAAGTAAGAAATGTCAAATATTTTACATGATGGGTAATTATTTCAAGGTGGAAATTCATTGTCAACTTAATTAAATGTTATCCAAAATTGAATTTTAACATCTTAACTAAGTTCCATCCACATCAATCCTTTTCAATAATATGTAGACCTCAAATGATCCACCTTCATGATTTGTCAAATTTTATTAATAATAAAACATTATTTGATTAGTTTTGGCAATGTGCAAAATCTTTAAGCAAATTTCATAACTTTTTTGCAATTAAACAAAGGGGGCAAACATTTCAAGATGAAAACATGGATGAGATGACTTTTCAAGTCAAAATCTTGGTCACATCAAATTACACAAAGTAAACAAAAAAAAGATGGTTACGATTCGTAGACTAATTCCAAGTTCACATGGACTCACAAGATTCATTATGGTTGGGATTTGGGAGGACGCACTACCCTTTTCCCTAACTACATTCTATATTTCCTTGTGGCCTCTACATTGAAATGACAAAATTTCAAGATTCCATAAAATCATATTTTGAAATTAAAATTACTTCTTGCATATACATGGGGTGATTTTGGAGGAATGTGATTTTTAGATGATTTAACTAAATTGAACATAAAAATACATTACAATATGACCATTGAAAAGAACTTTCCAAAGTTGTATCAATGTTTGCAATCCAACTGCCAAATTGACGTCTAATTGGTCAAGAAGAGTCATTTGGATAGTTTTGTCCCAACATTTCATAAAATGCAAATTCATCCCCCTTTCGTGCTTTCTAAGAATAGTCAGCTACCTTATTGGTTAGGGTTTAGGCTTCTTCATTGAAGTTATTAATGCAACAATCCAAAGGCAAACAAACACATCAATAAAAATTTCAAATCATAATCAATTTTGGTGTTTCATTCTTATTATTATTTTGGCTAGTTCCACTTGTGGTGTGAATCAAAGGTGAGCAAGGAAGAATGCCACTGATGCAAATTAACAACATGAACACCCATCACCTTTGAAGAAACCTAATTAAATCCATTACAATATGACCTAATGGCATCTTGACCTACTAGGTTCAATGTATTTGTAGATGGAATGTCATATATTTATTTTTTGTTAGAGATACACATAATGTTCAAATTGGGCATAAGGAGTCATTCTAAGACATAACCATTGCTTAATTTTATTGTGATAAATGAATATTTATGTTAATGTTGAAATTTTTAGATGAACTTGTACAACAATATTTTTAATGCATTATAAAAGCATTTGAATAAATTTGAAATTAATATAATGAATATGGAATACTCAAAACACCTTTAAAGCAATGTCACTAATGTTTTTTTATGCTCACAAAACTTTTAAAACAATTTAAACTAATTTAAAACTAACATTTTTCAATAGAAGTTTTGATGTACACCTTTTACATAATAATAGAATGCAACATTTCTTAGTGTCATAAAAATTGAAATAAAAATTTAAATGATATTTTCAAAGATATTCTTATGAATAATTTGCGATTAAAGACTAAGTTCTTATCCTTGATTGGTTCATAACACCTAGAATGTACCCCATACTTATTACTAAGTACAAACTAATCCTCCGCAAACATTCTCACTTAATATGACACGAGTGTGAACCTCGTGCCTAATGCACAGGTGTGTGCCACCTAAGATGCCACCTAGGTGCTTCAGTCACCCACTTACCTTGGGGTTACACCCCTTTGTGGAGTCCAGCAAAATCTGGCATGGGGCCTTCTGCTTCA
>Ga0116227_10002637_pt1 | contig 40508 bp, 23 predicted proteins | sample S1TSphgellanicum_FD_89693 | JGI IMG/M metagenome (GOLD analysis project Ga0116227, IMG submission 89693) | Host-associated microbial communities from peat moss isolated from Minnesota, USA - S1T2_Fb - Sphagnum magellanicum MG | ecosystem: Host-associated > Plants > Peat moss > Unclassified...
AAACACATATAAAGATTGTGTATGTTGCTATATATACAAAAAATTAAAATTTCTCGATATATAAATATTTTAATATATAAACATATATATATATATATATATATATATATATATATATATATATATATATATATATATATGGCCAACATTGGTTCAAACATTATTGCATAACGATCGAGTCTAGGGATAGATTAACAAAACCAAATCCTATTACCACCCCATGGGCTTTATATTGAACTTTTATAAAGACTAGTGTGCCATGTGCCATGAATGTAAATGTGAATAGGACCTTGACAATAGAGCTCAATTCTATAAAAAAAAAAATTGAAATCTAATAACTTAAATGATTAAAAATTCAATATCTCCCCCACCTTAGGTTTAGAAATTACAAAACCACATTCAATAAATTCCACTCATCAAAGGATTTCAATAGTACTAGGAGCTTGTCCCAATTTCCTAGAATATTTAGTTTTAATTTTTTGAATTTTCTTTGATAAAATAGTCCAATATTCAATAATTGTTGCATTGTAGGTCAAAAGGTGACTCTACTTCTTGATTTGGTAGGTTGTTAAATTCTGAAATTTTAATGTCAATCGGTTAGGCTATTAACCATTTATAAAAGAAATCAATAACCAATTGGTAGATTATTAATAATCGGGTTGATAACCAAATCAAAACTCAACAACCACCCAACAATGGTTTAAACCTAGTTATCATCATCCAAGTGGGTTATCAATCCTAAAACATTATACAAGTTTATGATAGAAAACAAAAAAATAGATTCTTTTGTAAAAAAACCTTATAACCAATTAATAACTAATGAGATAATTGATGGCTATCAATGTGTTATATAATAATCTACCTTTATGCATAACCAATAATTAATACCAAAAAGAATGAAAAACTAATTGGCACCTAATGTTTTTCCAAAATTGACCTACCCAATGGTTATGGGGAAAAATGAATAACTAGCCAACATTACCAAACCATCTTGGCACACATGTATTCATTAAGGGCTTTCCAACAATATCAAGAGTGCAATGTGGGACACCATGGTTTGGGAGATTTGAACGTGACAAATTTTTAAGAAAAACCTTCCTTAATAGATAGATAATATTTTGTTCAAACTTGGATGACGATCAAGAAATGAACACTAAATTCACCTCCTAGTATAATATTTTTGAACAAAAAGTTGAATTGATTAATGGTCTGATGATTGATCACCTTGGCTAATTTGTTGGCACATTACCTTAAGGGTTTTACTCGTGCCAACAAATCCCTTGAAATAATGTGTTGGCAAATTTCTAGCCAAAAGAAACCTAGATGCAATTAACAACTCACCTCCTTTTAGGGACATGACATGAATCTTTTGACCTAATTTTTTTTTTTTCGAAATGAGTTTCATCACCATTAAGTGAGACTTTCCGTGAATTGGAAAAAAACACCACATTGATGTATCATGCAAACCATAACATAATTTTCACCTTGAGGATAAATTATATGTTTGATTTTAAGAAAACCATCACATTATAGCAACTAGAATGATGCATGTATTTGGGCTAGTATCACTAATTACCACATCCAAGTTTAACATTAAATGTATGTTTGCCTCTCCCCCATCGATAAACAATAAATATGACATAATATACATCAAGGGAACGTATAAATGTCACATGTGGGCTAATTATTGTGACCAAACAAATCAATAACAATCAATGGTTAACTACTCACTATAATTGACCAACTAGAATAAGTAGTATTCTTTTCCAAAGTCTTTACATCCATGGTATCATGCATGAATTTATAAGAATTAAACCTATTTTCACACCTTAAGGATGTTGACTTGATAAAAAATTAACAATATATGCCATTTTATTCTAACAATTGGAGCTCCCTTATGCTCTTATAAAATCCAAATGAAAATGGTCCAACGTCATTGAAAGGTGAATCACACAAAGTGAAAATTTAAAAACAACTACATTAATCAATCAAGACTATATTAATAATTTAGCTTTAGTGTGAACATGTTTGGTGAGCTTAAGAAGTGTGCATCACCTTGAACAATGATGCCTCTACTTTTGTTTATGAACTTACATCTCAAATCATATGAAATGAACTTCAACAAAAGTTTAAATAAATTATAAAAAAAAGATCATGTGTTATGCATGTTATAAAATATGTAGTTACCAAGTAGATTAGATGTCACATTAGTGACAACTAAAAACTTATTAACAAGTAAAGATGCATTGACAATTAAATCATGTCATTCCCAAAAGAGATTATTTGTTGTTAAGTGTTGTTAATTGAGTCAAGATATTCAAATGAAAATCTTGTATTGGAACATTGATGAGTGTGAGAAGAATTGATTACATTAACCTTTAAATACCACATTAGACCAAAATGGTTCATTGTCTCACCAAATCTCTTATTGACAATGTTTTAGGTTAAAATGTGACACTCTTACAATATAGGGCACATGTCATATGATGTTTCTCACCCTTGCAATGTCCCATTTGCATTTCTCAAACCACATTGGCTATTTTTTTTCAAGTTGGGGCAACATTTAACAATTTAATATTTCTGCCTTAAAACTTTTACCATCAATGAACCACGGTATCTTGATCCAATTATCCAAAAACTTGTAATATTGAAAGTTACCTGAAACTACCAAGATTTAATAGTGATGATTTTTCCATTTAAAAATCAAATCCCATTTTTTCTACATTGAAATATTCAGTTTAAAGTACTTTACAACTTACTGAATCAAAAATTCAAAATTGAAAGTAATCCATGATTTTTGAGTGCATTTGCATTTGTGAAGGTTGGTCTTATTTTGTGGATTCGGACTATTTTGATCAAATGTCAATTAAAGGTATCAAATGAAAATCTTGAATTCTGCAAATGCACCTCATTCACACATGACAATATTTATTGCATAATATTTTAATATTGATTGGAAACTAATTATGTGTGAATGAAATTTTAATTTTCAGTTTTGGGAGGTTACCTTGCAAAAAATGGTTTTAGAATTCCCATCTTGCGTGTAATCAAAATTCCAAAACAAATTGGGAATATCGGAGGCATAGTTAAACATCATTCTTTGATTCACATGTCATTTTTTGCACTTCAAATTTCAATTTTCAAGAGAGTTTGATTTTTATTTGTAAATTGAGCTTGCTTAATTTGTAAAAGTAATACATTCCTGATTTACCCAACACCTTTGCAAAAATTATTTTATTTTCTTTTGTCCTTTCATTCCAAAATTCACAATGGGTAAGCTCAAGTGTTGGTTGGTTGGTTGGTTTTTTTTTTTTTTTTCATAATCGTTGGGTAAGTCAGTTGAAAAAAATTAAAATTGGGTGCCAATTAGGTTATCAAATAATTGATTGATAATTGTCAATTATCTCGCTAGTTATTAATTAGCTGGTTATATGGTTTTTAATTTATTTTAAAAACCTGTTTAAATTTTTTTCTATAATTAAAAATTTTAATGTTTTAGAATTGATAACCTACCTAGATGATCTCTAGGTATGTTATTAGATTTTGAAATTTCAATACCAAACAATTAGGTTATTACCTGGTTATAAAAAAATCAATAATTAACTGCTAGGTTATTAATAACCTACCCGATAACCAGGTTGATAACCGGGTCAAATTTCAATAACCGGCCAACACCGCTAAGGTACACTCTAGAGTGGGAGGCTCCTGAATGCAAGGCCAGGTCTAAGCCATGGCCTCATCCTGTGCCCTAAGAAAGGCCCTTATCACATGTGAGGGCCTCACACGGCACAAAAGCTACACACTATGACAACACAAGGTACCTAGTCATTACTAACATGAGTCAACAAGGGACAAGAATCTTAGTAGCCTCAATCCTGCTGGGTGATGGTGTGGGTACCACTAGCTTTTTTTAGGGGCCAAATGCTCACAATTTATGGACCTTAAAAATCTAATTAGGACCTTAAGTAGCCAGTTCTGGACCCCAGTTTAAACCCCAGTTCTGGAACCCAGTTTTAGACCCCAGTTATGGACCCCAGTTTTAGACCCCAGTTCTTGGGCTTTTGATCCTATCAAGAGCAGGAACACCTTGGTCACGAGTGCAAGTTGTTGTTGGATTGCTCACTTTGGCTGCTGCTATTTTTGTTGTTTGTTTTTTTGTGGGCAATTGATTTGAGAGTTGGAGTTGCAGCAGGGCCACAAATGCTTCAAGAAAGAATCAGAAGAAGAAGAAGAACAACAACAACAACAAGACGAAGAAGAGGCAGTCATGGCATCATTGTCCACAGCTCTACAACTCGGTTTCATCCCCCCTCCTCCTGCTGTTGCTGCTAATTCAAAAAAGAACTTGCTCCTCCTCCTTGACAAACAACTCCCACAACAAGCGAGCAGCAGCTCCCACCAATTTGTCGACAAAAAGTCCCCATCTTCTTCCACTGTGAGTAAGCTAGTACTTTGATCAGTGGGCTCCTGTATGGCTCCTCCTCCTCATCATTGGGTTAATCCATAATCCCCAAAGTGTGAGTGCCACATACATACGAGGGAGCCAGATATTCTTCAACAAAAAGTGTCTTTTTGAACTTGGGTTTTGTATAGTTCTCATCTTGGTTTTTGCAACTTCCATTTTCATTACATAGTCATCTTAGAAGTTGCAAATCCCAAGTCATGTTACTCGATTGTAAAGGACACTTTTTGTTCATAGTATCAAGGAGCTTTCGAATCCACATGTAGGAGGAGCTTCTGAGTCCTTAGGGGAAGACGAAGAATTGGGTGTGCCAAAATATGGTCATGTTGCTGCTCTCCATTTAGATGTGCTATTTCGATGAAATGTCTACTCTTAAAATTCGGTGTCTCATGTTGCTCTCAAATGGGTGTCAAAGGAAGGGAGGCACAGCAAGCAATGGCGGTTTATCATGAGGAGACTTTTGTGGGCATTTTTTGTTTCTGTTCTTATTGCTAGGGCTCCTCATATTGGAACTTGGTTGAATTTCTGAACTGGGATGTAGGGTTAAAAGTTGTAGGGTTTTGGGTTTCTCAAGGTGAAGAAGAGGTACTCAGTTCGCACTTTGGCAGCATCATTTATCAGTTCTTCTTAGTTTAGTGCTCATGTGTAGAGAGAGTCAATGGACTCCCTTTGGGCAGAAGTTTTTACTACTTTTGGGTCTCTGAAGAATTTCAGCTTGGATTCATCATGTCATTGCAGGCAGTATTTTCACAAAGTGGTTGCAGTATTGCAAGGAAGCAGCAGCAGCAGCAGCTGAATGGACGATCATTGCTAAGGACAGGGAAGTGTCCAGTTTTGGGCTATTCCATTCAATTGCTGCTCCCAGAATCTCAAAAGGACTCAATTCACATTAAAAGACAGCTAGAGATTCATGCACATGCAGAGGATGCAAGCAGCAAAGGTGCTTATGATATTGACCCATAAGCACTCTTTTGTTTAGCATTAGGTTAGGGCCCTTGTTAGATTGTTTGCTTCCAGTTTCTAATGTCTGTGCTGTCACTATGGTTTGTTTTCTGTGCTAGATCAGAGGACCCAGTGTCTGACTGACTGATAATGTCTAGTGATCATTGGATGTCCCTGTTGTTGCAGGTGATGACACCAAAAGACATGTGGCCATGCAGAGCTTGCCACCAGGTATGTCCACAGCCTTGGGATCACCACCTGTGGAAGTGGAGAAATTTCCCATCCCCGATGGCTACAGTGGCTGGAATATAGCAGATCTGGAGCCCTTCCTAAGCATTACAGTAGTCGGTGCCACTGGAGATCTGGCAAGAAACAAGATTTTTCCAGCATTGTTTGCTCTTTACCATGGTGGAAGTCTTCCAAAGGTAGGTAAATTGAGAAACAACCCACCTGCAACCCCCATCACAACCCGGTGTCTTATTCCTTATTCATTTTCAGGCTGTAGTTTGAATGCTCACTAGAAGTCCTGCCTTACTGACGCTACTCTGCACAAATGCACTGTCTGAGTGTTGCAGAAGGTGGCTATTTTTGGATTTTCCAGAAGCATTCTCTCCAATGAGGAATTCCGTGAACTGATTAGTGAAAGTTTGCTTTGCCGTGTTGACCTTGAGTATGTCTCTCTCCTATGGACTTCTTCAGCAGTAAAATGTGCTTTGGACTCTGACTAAAGTTCCCATTGGTTCTTTGGGCTTTTGCTTCTTGTCCAGTACTGTGTCTAATGAAACTTGATGTCCATGGTTCACACTTGCTTTGTAAAATATATACTTATTTTCCACCCACTCTTGGGAGCTGATGGAAATCAGTGGGGAGTCACCATTGCAGCTCTTCATTGCTGCTATTCAAGATGAAGATGATCGTTCTGACACTTTGTGACTGACTCTCATGAGATTCTGATGATCATACTCATCATCATCATCATCATCATCATCATGTAACCTTTGAAGTTGTCACTTGTGGAGTTTTCTCCCTGCAATCTCATTATAAAAATGTTACATTGTGGGTTGAGTTCTGTTGCAGCAGTGACTGTGGGGACAAAACGGAATTATTTCTCCAGAGTGTGTATTATGAACATGGCAACTATTCAGGCTGTGATGGCATGTCAAAGCTTGATGAGAGGTTGCAGCAAGTGGAGGTAGTAACTACTTCTGTTCATCAGGATTTAGGGTTTGTGAAGCAGATTGAATGCTCACCCAAAATAGTTAAGAATCTATGAGCAAGCTGAGCCCTCTGAACCTGTGAACTTTTCAGGCAAATGGACTTGTTCTGATTTAGTGTTTTATATAACATCCTTGTGTGAAGCCTGGTTGGTAAAATTGATTTATTTTTTGGTGTGTGTTGTAACAGGGTGCTGGTGAAGCAAATCGCATCTTTTATTTGTCTTTGCCTCACAATGTAGTGCTAGAGGTGGCCACATGCTTGAGTGCTGATGCACAGAGCAAGCAAGGGTGGACACGCCTGATTCTTGAAAAGCCTTTTGGGTTTGATTCTGAATCATCAGCAAGGATTAATCAAGGGCTCCTGAGAGGGCTTGACGAGAAGCAAATCTACAGGTCTGTGAGATGTGGCAACCAGCTAGCGTTAGGCATTTAGTCACAATTTTCTCACTAGGCACACACACTGAAATGTTAGCTAGTATCTCTGGTATCTCTCTGCTAGTCTGGGATTGTTTATTGGCTTTTTTGCAAATGGGTTGTTGATAGGATTGACCATCACATGGGAAAGGAGCTCATTGAGAATCTGACAGTGTTGCGATTCTCCAACCTTGTCTTTGAGCCACTTTGGACACGAACTTACATTCGCAATGTGCAGGTATAATATACTATATACTCAGTTGTGTTTTTGCTTCACTTCCACCCAGTCTGCTGTTCTGGTCTCTTGCTTGCTTTTGGATCTGGAATCTCATTAACCTCAGTAGTATCAGCTTGTCTTCATGCAGTTCTGTTCATGTCCAGCACAAAGCTAGGTGTAAGAAATGAGAGTTCTCGATAAGTGATCGCCTGGACATATATATTTTTTGCTTGCAGGTTATTGTGGCAGAAGATCAGGGAATGGATGGGAGAGGCAGGTAAAATAAAATCTCTTTTTTCTTTTAGATTAGGTTTGACAAATTTGCTTCCTTGAAATGTGCATGTCTGTCGTCAACTTGTACCCTGACATGAACATAATATCAGAGCTCTGCAGGTTAGGGCTCTACTGTGCATATGGCTCTTGAAGTTCACTGAACATGTATTGCAACTGTCACTATTTTCCAACCACCCATCAGCTTTTTTCTGGGTCTTTAGAGTACCAGGGTCTGGTCTCTTTTTTGCTTTGTACCGTAATTACCACCCAATATGTGGTATCACCCAATTAGGGTTATCTACCCTCTTTTTTTTACTTTTAATATCAGGTCATCTCTCCAATTTTTTTCCAGGTTGACTCAAAACATAAGTATGGAGGAGTTCTCTGTACGTATGAAAACGAATTCTCTTTAGGTCTCTAAAGGAAAGGGATATCAAGAGCACGGTTCAAACCCTAAACCCTAAACTGAAACTTGCAAACTGATTTGTGACAATCGCATACATATGTATGTGGTACAGGTATTTTGATCAGCATGGTGTGATTCGTGATATTGTTCAAAGCCATATTCTCCAGACCATTGCTCTATTTGCGATGGAGCCACCAGTTAGCTTAGATGGTGAAGACATTCGCAATGAAAAGGTATTTTGTCTCATTTTTTTTTGGATATCCATCTCTACTTAGTCTGTGTTCTCAGAACTTGTCAGAAGATTTATTAGCAGATTTGTCTTTTGTCTCAGCTGTTAACAGGAAATTTAAGTTCCAGGAAGTTTCTGAAGTGTGATTTCTAAACTAGGGTTTTGGCCCATGCTGTCAGTTAGTGTATATGGCAAGACTGAATTGAAGATGATTCTGTTCCTTAGACCAAATTGTTTCTGTGGGAGGTTTGTTCCAGGTAAAGGTGTTGCGGTCAATGCGGAAGGTGACATTGGACGATATTGTCCTTGGGCAATACAAGTCAAGTATCTCAAACGATGGCAAATATACTGTTCCAGGCTACACAGAGGAACCAGGCGTAAATCCAAATAGTCTTACTCCTACTTTTGTCGCAGGTGTATTCTACATCGACAATGCTCGTTGGGATGGTGTTCCTTTTCTTATCGAAGCTGGGTTTGGGCTTATTGAGCACAAGTGGGTAGATAAACTCTAATTTCACCCCCAATTTTTTTTTCCCTCGAGTAGTACACAAATCCAAGTCAGGTTTGTTTGTTGTCAGGAATGGTGAGAGTATGACCTCTGCATCCAGCTGAAACTCAGATGTTGCCATACAGCCACTACAGAGGGCTAGTTTTGAGTGAGTGAATGTGATTCTGACTTGCAACCATTGATGGGTTGATGCACAGTTGGGTCATTCTTTCTTCATAGCCTGTGCAAGCTATTGATACCTCTTCCATTGATTTAGTTGTTTTAAAAGTTTTCCCCTGTAGGCTTCTTGGTGATATGTGCAAGTTTTTTCTGTGCATATTGCAGGGTGGAGATCCGCATTCAGTTTCATCATGTTCCTGGCAATTTGTATCGGGGAAGATTTGGCTTGAATGGTGATACAGCTATGAATGAGCTCATAATAGCAGTGCAGCCAGACGAAGCTATCTTCCTGAAGATTAACAACAAGGTTCCAGGTTTGGGAGTCCAGTTAGACTCCTCTGAACTGAATCTGCTGTATCGTGACAAGTAAGGTCACTTTCCTGGAATAGTTCCTAGGCTCCACCTGCCTGTAGATAGATAGCTCTGGCAATCTATCTGACACCCTTTTTGTACTGGAAAGAGAAAGGTAGAAGTTGCTGAATAGAGATTGATGTTGAGAGATTCAAAGAGCTTTTGTATATGTGAGGTCATTTGCAGTGTGTAATCCTAAACCCTGAGCCTGACCTTGAACCCCCTATCTAAGGACCTGAATCTGGCTCTAACTGGGTTAAAGCTGCTTTGGCAGATATGAAGCTGAATCGCTCCCAGATTCATATGAGCGTCTCATACTCGATGTAATTGATGGTGACAACCACCTTTTCATACGTGGTGATGAGTTGGACGCCGCATGGGCACTGCTGACACCTTTGTTGGAGGACATTGCAAAACACAAAGTGGTCCCTGAATTGTATACTTTTGGTGGAAGAGGGCCGGTAGGAGCCTATTACCTAGCTGCTAAGCATAATGTACCCCTCACAGATCAATGCTGATGTGGAATTTTCTTTTTGTTGCAATTTCTATTTTACATCACTGTAATTCAGGTGGACTATTTTAGCTTTGTTTGCAAAGCTGACAATTGCAAAAAAATAAAACAAAAAATCTCTATTGTATTGTATTTTCCTCTGTTCTCTATGCCCCATGGAAATGGGACTGGAACTGTGCTGATGAACATGTTGTTGGGCATTGTGTGTGTGATGTATGATTGTGTTGTATGCACCAGACTTTGGTACAGAAGATTCTGGAAACGCAGTGACAAATGTACCTGAGACAAACCACATGTCTTTGCAGTTTATGTCAAGAAATTAATATAAATTCCTCTTTCTTTACACTCCGCATGTTGAAATCATTCTTTTTATAATAGCATTAAAATTGAGACCTGATTTTGATTTGGTTATGAAATTAGTATTTTCATGGATATAAAGAAAATTTGATATGTTCGTGCATAGTACCCTTGGCCAAAGTGTTACCATGTCCTCAACTGATTCTTCCTTCCAAAACCTGGTTTTTTGGAATTTATTTGAATATTCAGCGGCAGAAATCACTTAAAGATCAATATCTCCCACATTCTGAATCCAAATCTTACCAAATAAATTCCATAAAATCCTGCTCATCAAGATCTTTCCAACAACACCAAAGGAACATTCCAATTCCTCTGAAATTTTCAGCTATGATTTAATTTAATTTTCAGTGAAGAAATCATTCAATATTCAAGAACTTTTGTACCGCAAGTCCAAAACGTCATGGAACCAAGCCCATGCACCCCTCCTCATCAAGAGCTTTCCAAAGACACCAAGAACATGATCTGAAGCAAGCCCACGCACCCCTCCTCATCAAGAGCTTTCCAAAGACATCAAGAACATGATCTGAAGCATCCCAGTTCGGTGGATCTCATAACTACAAAACAAAACAAACTACCTTCCTTCATAGATAAAGAAAATTTTATTTGTTCGTGCAGAGTTCATTTATGAATTTGGTTACAAAATTATGGGATGTGAAGTAACCTTTTAAATGCTCTCTACAAAATTTGTTAGTGTTTTGGAAGCCTATCATTATACTTGAACAAACAAAAAAAAGCATGTCATGATAACTTGGCCTTGTTGGATAATACTAATGCTAGTTGTGCAACAATGTAAAGGACAACATTAGTCTCCAATGTTATTTTATTATGTTTTTATATTCAAATTATCAATTCAAATGTTGTAAGAGACATAGAAGAAATATATTGGAATGCCAATGATGATCTAAACCTACTACAATTTATTACAAGGAAGATGCAAATGGAAAAAGCAAGTACATATTTATGAGTTTAGTTTTTTAAGTTCTAAATCTCAACTGGTGAAGGCAAAAGTAATAGTAAATAATTTACAAATATGGTGAATAATGTATCAAAAGCAAAAATGATGGGGAGTTCACAAGGGAGGTAGCCAATCCCATTGTTATATTTCAATTAAAAATGGAAGAAGTTGCATGTGTTTAAATGTAATTGGGACTTGGTGCATAAGGAAAATGATCACAATTGAAAAGGAGGACCTTCTCTGTAGAGCTTTCAAATCCCAAACTATGTTGGTTCAAAACAAGCAAAAGATCAACAACAAAGGTCAATTACCTTCATACATGGGCATTGTATAAAAGATGCTCATGGTGAAAGTCTTTAGGCAATGGTCATAATAATTGGTGCTTGACCATGTTGATGTTGTAGCATTTACATGTGGAGAAAACATGAGTTCTATGGGTGTCTTTTCTTCTCTTCTTCTTTTGTGATTACACTAAGCCAACATGTGCTATTGTGTAAAGTCTCACACAAAACTATCCACCATTGACATGTCAAAAGGGATCAAGCTTGTTAGTGTGATGTATTGCTAGTTAAATCCCATCTCAACTATATTGAGTATGAAGCTTTGATTTTTTTCTTCATTGCTTTTGGATGCATGATAATTGAAAGTTGGCGATAATTTATATGGGAATGGTACATTAGGATGTTTTTCTTCTTTTACACCTATTATTTTCAAGATTTCCAATGTTCACAAGGGGATACCAATATTGATATACTTCAAGCATCACATAAATCAATGGATTCTTATTAGGGTCTTGGCAAACTTGATTTAAAAGAATACTTTCTCATGTTGGAAGCTATAATGTTGAATTGCATGTTATGTAAATTTTAATAGAAACATATGTGTACAATAACTCTTGAACTCAAGAACAATGTTTAGGAACTTTGCAATCTTATCCATGTAAAATCCATGTAAAATCCATGTAAAATGTGAATACACAACCTCAAGTTATGCATGTTTTAATCCTCCCTTGCAAATAAAAATATTTTTCACTAGTCTTAAAAAGATCCCAATCTTGGAACATGCCATGTTAAATATATCATTGTGTAAATAATTGTCAATTGCATTGGATATTTTAGCAGGTCAAAATGGTTTATTGAGTCTACATCAATGAAAGAATGAGTGTTAGAATAATCAAGTAGAAAGAAGAAGCTTGCACAAAAATTTTAAATATTATGTGTACATACATAATTTGTGTGGCTTGTGAGTTTTTCTTCATAATAGAAGGTAATCATAAGTGGTGGGAGTAGTGGAAAGATCATTGCTAGATTATGGAGGTTTAATAGATAAACAACCATGGATAAATTTTCCAAACTAGATTTTGTGACCTTTCCTTGGTGGGTGAAAGGTTGGCTAATCCTTGAAACCATTGCAACCAATTAATTATTTAATAAAAATCATTATATACAAAAGGTCTTTGTAGGTTGCACATAAGATTACTAAACTTGTAGAAAAATAATGATATTAACAATTATGTTTTGAGATCTCCAATTGTGAATTTTTTTTTTTAGTATTTGATTTCCATCTTGCATTCATTGATTATCAACATTAAGTCCAACACGTTTGTAATTGTTGTCCCAATTGTGGATCAAAGGTTAATATGATTGTGCCCTTATTTTAAGATCATATGCAAATCCATTTTTTGATATTTGGTCTTGTTTTGCCAAAAGGGCATGCACAAAAAAAGAGCCAAAGGCTTGTTAACAACCAAAATGTTTAACTATGACTAGGTTATCATTTCATTACATACATGACATTATAAGACCATTGTTTCTTAGATTAAAGCAATAACTTCAAGGTGTGTTTTATCATTGAGATTTTGTGCCTCCACATTGCCAAGAACATTGGTGTAAACCTCCCAAACATTAAATTGCCAAGAAAATTGCACATGACCAAAATTCAAGTGATGATGACTTGGAATAGGGTAGCTTTGTTAGGATGTAATGCAATAGTTTTGGCACATGCAAAGTCCACACATGATTGCATAACTTTTGCAAACACCTTTTTCCAACCCCCTCTCATGATTCAAAAACTTTGGTCATATAATCATTTGGAACAACATAATTTCTTTTTAAACAATTCCATCATCATGATATATAACTTATTTTCTTTTTATATAAATCTACCAAAACATTTATTCTCAATAATTTTTTTATTTCATTTATTTATTTACTCACTTATTCATTCAATTGTGGTTATATTTAAATAAGGAAATTGTTAGATGTTCATCATGCCTTGGATTTTATTGATTGACATCATTGACTTCAAAACATTCTTCATAATGATTATACAAACATATATTCTTGACAATTTTTGTTTTAGTTCTTGATTTTTAGTGTACTTTTGATTTCTCAAGATTTTTCAATTTTTAACATATTCATTAGATAAAGAACATTTCATTTTTGAAATTTTGATTTCCAAATGTCATGTCCAGTATGTTTCATTGGCTCATGCGATTGAAACTTATGAACTAGTATCCTTCTTGTTGAAAACAAAATTGACATTCATATTTATGATTTGTTATAGAATAATATTTATAATTTTAAGAGTCTAAACATATTATGTAACCATTTCTAATGTACAAATGCTTAATGCATTAAATTACACATATGTTTTACCATATATATATATATATTTGGGTTCAGACCATAAAGATTTAATACACTTATCATCAAAGTTCAATTCCATTTCATCACTTATAAAAACAATGGTTGTGGTGTCAATTTTGATTCAACACACCCTACCAAAGCCCAAGGGAGAACTTGAGAAATGATTATTAGTGAAAATAGACTATCTAATAGATATAGAGAAAGAGGAAGGAAGATTTCCTAGGGATTAATTAAAGAATCTTATCTGGGATTTTTGCACATATACTAGAAATCGATGAAAATAATATTTTGTATGAAAAATTGGTGAAAAAAATATTTTCAACCAACCACAAATGTGGCAATAGATAAAGTTAGTGGAGGAAATGGAAGAGGATAACAATAGTAATGTATGTGCAAGGACAAATAATGTAGAAAAATGCAAAGGAGAGAAAAACATTATCATCAAAGTAATGTATGTTATTGTATGAATCAAACCTTTGAGTAATAAGGAGTTATCTTTCTTTAATATTTTTGACTAAGAGTGCAACGATGATAACACAATTGCTTATAAGGCTCCAATGTTTGATCAATTACCATATCTTTTTCCCTACACTTTCAATAAATGCTTATGGATTTTCTCTTCTCTTCTAGATTGTGGACATAACATTCTTCATTATAGATGTCATAAGTGCAACAACTTCCCTAGTTCAATGTTTTGAAATTATTTGGTGTTAAGAAGTTTAACAAAGCTTGATAACCTCTAGGTGAAGTAATTGTGGACTTTAAAATAAAATGTAAGGAGCAACTCTCATTACTAATTGCTTATGTGATGATTTGATAAACATGATTATTTAGGAGTTGTTTGCCTTTTTCTTGTGTCATAAACCTTTAAAAGCCTTAGTAATTTAACAATATTGTTGCAAAGATATGTAAATTAAATTGTGGGACCACATTCATCATTTTGGTCTTTAGTTTCTTTACATTTACATTGAGGAAATGTCTCATTTTCAAATAAAAACCTAACAAAATGCCATGGAAAATTGCTTCCTTTGAAATCAAAAAATGTGAAATTAAATGGTTAGACTTTAATATAGTATCCTTTTTTATCTTCTTTAGGCTTGCATCATGAACTTGGACCTAATGATTTTTATAACCTTTAGAATTATCAATCCAAGAACAATCTATCAAGAAATTTTGATGTGGGCTTGAAACTGGCACATTTTGTTTTAAAATATCAAATAAATTGAAAATTTGCAATTCTCCCTTTTATTGAAAATTGCCTAATTTGAACCTCGCGATTCTTTTCAAATAAAAACAAGATTTAATCAACATTAGTTAAAATATGTTTGGATATGAAAAAACCCCTTTACATACCACCTAATTAATACACATGTATATGACCATTATATCCATTTGGTGAAGATGGGTGGCAATAGTTTGATACAAAGACTACCAAAACTTTAAAACCAAACATCATTTCCATTTTCAAATTTTTCAACATTCATCTCATTCCAAGAAAGATTATTTCCATTTTTTTCCAAATGATGTGCAAAAAAATATGTGTTGTAACTTAATGAAAAAATAAAAAATTCACAAGAAATTCATGCATTATTTATTAAATTTGATGATTAGTTTTAACTCATAAATACCACATGTGACTATTATAATGTCTAATCGCCTTGGACAAGCCACAAAAATCAATAAGTGGCAATTGGTCATAAGTGTAGTTGCATCCTCCATGTAATTTGATGTTTTTTTTCATCCATTTTCTTGGATGGTCATAAGTTTAATTGCACCAAGATTGCAATTCAACCTACATTTGCAACTTGCATACATGACCAAAAATATAAACATGCACATATATATGATGACATGTGTTCAATGCAAAATTAACACATGTGCATACCTATTATGTAGGTTTTAAAATGGTAGGTAGGTAACCTAGGCTTGTCAACATAGGCCTAACTTAAACTAGGTAACCTAACTAACAACCTATCCCTAGCCCAAACCTAGTAGCCTAATTAAGAACCTACATTAGGTAGCTTAGCAAGCAACCTAGGGCTAGTCTTGAAATATAAATAGGTTGTAATGTTGAAGACTTGAACCTCTCACTTGCACATTGGGGAACCAAGTCCTTGTGCACCACATTACACCACATTTTCAACAAACAAAACTTTGTATCATCTTACTATTATGATCATTATTTCTAACCTACCTAACTTAACCTAGGTACCTATGTAGCCTAACTACATGTAATATAGTTTAACTACCTAGTTAATTTAACCTACCTATGTAAACCACCTAACCTACTAATCCACCTAGCTCAAATAGTTTAACTACCCACTTACCTAGATACCTACTACCTATTTATTTAATGTATCTACCTACACTTAAAGCTACCTACCTAGTGTTTTTGTAGTTTATTTAAGCTAGCTAGCTAATTAGCCTAGTTACCTACCTACTTGATTGACCCAACTACCTACCTAACCTTAAATAGTTGAAAATAACTTAAGGTGGAAAAACATATAATAGCCAAAAATAATGTAAGGTAAAATAATTTGAAATAACATAGGGTGGAATAACTAGAATGACCAAAAGTAACCTAGGTAAAATAATTTATAATAGCCTAAATAATAAAAAAGAACCTAGGATGGTTTAAATTAAAATAACCTATTGTGAATAGTTTAGAATAACCAAAAATAATTTAAGGTGGAATAACTTATAATCACCAAAAATATCATAAATACACTAGCCTAATAACTTAGCCTATGGTAGCCTACACATAAACTTGGGTAACCTATAGTAGCTTAAGAATAACCTAAATTAACCTATTAGTATTCTAAATTACATAGGTGTGTAAGATAGGGTAACAAGTAACATAAGTAAAAAATATACATATGGTGGATAATAATATATGTTAGGAAAAGAATGTGAATAATAATATGTGATGACAAATCATATCACTTATTTAAATAATGGTCCAATGGTTGAGGACTTGTTCTTTAAGCATGGAAATGAAGGAGTTGTGGTTCAAACCTCCACACTTACACCTTAAGTTGGTGGGTTTAGGTGGCTTGGTAACCTAGCCTAGGTGCTTAGGTCCTTATCTTAGGTTTTTAAGCTAAATTAAGTGTTTAAGCTAAGTTCCTAGCCTAGCTTAGCCTAGTGCATTAATTATTAACGAATTTGATTATTGTATTTATTTGTCTATAACAACTAATTTTTGTTCACTAAGGGGTTAACCACTTTCACCAAGGTAAATTTGTCCAAATTCATTCAAAATGTAATGAAACATATAATGAATTTGAATCCATATTAGTGTAGTGAATGCGATGATTGCACATCCAGATGGACCAACCTTTTTTTCTTTGGTTGTCAACTACAATCAAGTTCTACCACCTTTTCATTAACTCACAACTTCCTATAACCAAACAACTTTGGGTGTGCACATTCCACATGAATTTTCATAGGAGTTATCCCATTCATTTTGTTGTATTTAATGAAATCTTTATAAATAATAGATCTTTGCATCCAAAACATTGCCATTTGCTTTTTTAGATTTACAAATGATATATCACAATATTTGTTGGTTTTCCAAATCAACAAATAGGTTGTCATTGACAACAAATAAACAACAAATAAACATTTGATTCTAAGCTTTCCATAATAGGGCTTATGCTTTTATAACCATGCAAATTGCATAACTTCAACATAAAACAAGTTACCAAGTTGAAGACTCGTGCTTTCAACATTTAAAACTAAAGAAGCAAACGTTTCAATGCATTTTCATCAACTTTGCACACACTTTCAACAACATGAAATTCATTTTTAACCATCAATAACACAAAATGTATATAATCACAAAAGACCAAAAATGAAAACACACTCAAATTAACAACATAGACTTTCAAGCTCCCCCCCAAAAAAATACAATGAAGTTGAGAATGTTGAAGTTTACTTCTATTATAAAATGGGGGCACCAAACTTTCCTTGACTCACCAAGCAACAAACTCAATTCTCCTTTCGAATGTCTTTTGCCAAGAAAACAAAGAACATTGCAAAGCAAAATAACCCAAAAAAAAACATAACAAGAGAAAAATCTAAAATTCCCTAGCTTCAAAATGTGAAGGATTAAATAACAATAAAAAATGACAATGTATTGCAAGGTTTAGAGAAGAAAAGAAAAGATGCAAAGGACATCACAAGTCGCAAACGAAAAAAAATAAAATTCAAGCACAAAAGAAAAATGAACAACTCAAAAACTAAATTGCTTCGAAATGCAAAGGATTGAATTTCAAGAACACATTTGAACGTTTGACATTCAAAATAGAAAAACAAAATTGTAGCACTTGGTTGTTACAAAAGAGGAGATTAAAAAAGAAATGAAAAGGAATAAAACGAAAACAAAACACTTGATTGTTGAAAAAGAAAAGACCCAATTGTTGTGAAAAAACCAAACATAAAAATAAACACCTAGTTATTATGAAGGATCAAAACATGCACAAACTAATTTGAGATGAAAAATTGGAGCTTAGAGTTAATTTATTAAAGAGCAAGATGACAAGCTTGGAACAAAGATAAGGAAAAGTTCAAAGTGCTAAAAACGTTAGTTAATATTTTGTTTCTTAAATCCCAAGCCTAAACAAAATGCATATTTGATCTTTTAAAAATCTTAATATGACTAGATACTTGATTTGTTTAAACCCCTTTGAACATATACAATATCATACGTAAAAGTAATGTGGTGATAGGCATCCGTTGGTTATGTATTGAGTTGGTTATAATTCAAAAATAAAGAAATCCAAATATGGATGAACTTATATCTAATAATTATGCATATTGATGACCGTATTTTGATGGATAACCAAACAACATTGGTAATTTCCTTAGGTATGGGATTGAATGAAACCTTGACCACACATTTGAATACATCTTAACCATATACATTTTTAAATTCCTAGATTGTTCTCAAGGTCCCACACCTTGGACCTTGAGTTCCATCCTCAATTTCCAAGGCCTTAATAACAAGGCCTTCCCTTATATGCAAAATATTGGGCTCAAATTTTTTATGTAAATGGAGAACAACTTAAAAGATTATAACCTCCTTGAAAAAAGGAAGCAACTCACACCTACTTAATAGGCACAAGGTGCCTCTTGCATTTGAAAAATAAGTGTAAACTATCTCCTCCACCTACAAAATAGGTAGTTGTTTATTTTTTGCTTCATATTGGGTAAAGGCTTGTTGTTAGGGCATTACATTCAAACTTTGGGCTTTGCATTTTGCTTTAAGGGTGTAATGCCTTTGACAATAGAGCACATTAGCCAAACAATTTTTTTATAATTGAAAAACCTTTTTATCTAGTATAATTTATCCATGAAAAAATACAAGTTTAAAAAAAATAAAATTTCATGATACTTGGCAAGTATCATGGGAAAAATTACAAATAAAATTTTTAATCCTTGTTTTACAACATTCCTTAAATAAACACATTTTAGTTCCACCTTGGGCATGTGCTTATTTAAATAACACCCCACATTTTTGCCATTATGTTTTAATGAATTGGCTTAGAATAATAAATCACTAATCCTACCATAATTTTAACTATCAATTTTAGTGTCTTGTTCATATATTTTCAAGGTTTTTTTTTAAAGTGGGACATGTACTTTACAAGTTCCACATTTTGGTTCTACCGATTCCACTAACAATGTAAATCAATAATGGGGAACACCTTGTGAGTTTGGAACATGCTTAGTAAAATCCCTTACTATCGCAACCCTAGCTTTGGGTTCACGACCAAGGCAAGGGTTTGCGAAGGTGTGAACCAAAAGGGAAGCTCGGGAGTCACATTTTATGTTCCTGAGAGTGTGGGAGAGTGTGAGGGAATGAACCTCCACATTCCCAAGTGAGCTCCCACTTTGGGAGTTGAAGTCCCGATGGACTCTCGAATTTTAGAGAATGATCGCAGGGGTCAAAACCCATTTGATTAAAGAATTCATTATATCATTGAAAAGCTTTTGACAAGGGCTATAACTTTGCTTTAGACCTCACCTCAATTGAAGGTTTGCACACAAAGTTATGGGCCTCCAAAGTTTCGGGAGTTCTAATTTTGGGAATTTCAGGACTCTCACTTGGGAGTCTCGGGACAAAATAACATTCGGGTGTTGGTCCCATGGTTAGGCATAGAGCATACTATAAGGGGGAAGGTGGTGGCTTCCCCCAAATTTGGGTTGTGGTGAATTTTGTGAATCCATGTTTGCCCATGGTTCGTCTGTGCACCAAAAGTGCTCCAATTTTGCGCGAACCAACTTGTTTGGTTTGTGCGAGTCCATATGAATAATTAAACATCTTGTTGTTCGTACTAATCCCATCCCGAAGCTCCAGCACGCCCTTCTACCCATAAAGTGCTATGAACTAAGGAGTGTGCCCCAACTCCTTTTCCTTCCATTGTCTTCACCTTTTGGACTCGTAATTGAATCCATAAAAGAGCTTGAAAATGCGTCACATGTAATTTACAAGTTCCACATTTTGGTTCTACCAATTCCACTAGCAATGTAAATTAATAGTGGGGAACACCTTGTGAGTTTGGAACAAGAATAATAAAATCATTTGCCATCTTGCATGCCATTCTTAGGTGGAATGTGTTGTAAGGGGGGTTGTTTTATTAACAAATAAATAAATCCTTACATATGTTCAATTCAAACAACAATTAGTGGAATTGAAAACTGACAAACACAAAACATCATCAATGAATTAAATGTGGCATTAGTTTCAATGCAATTGCAACACAATGCCCAACAAGAAAAATAATTTTGATTTTTTCAATTATATTCAAACTATGAATAACATTTTAATTATCTTCATGACATAATATTTTCAAGGAAAAAAGGTGATTCAGTTGTTAGAATCTCCTCTTTCAACCAAAGGATGTAGAGTTTGATCCTAGTTTCAAAAAAAATGTTTCTTCCATGGATGAAATCAAAGAAAAAAATAGATTTGGGCAACTTTTTCAAGCTAAATGCATGGGGAGAAAAAAACTTTCCTTGGGGAAAAGGAGACAAAGTGGTAACCCCAACCATGTTCCTGCAAGGAGCAATTTTCCCAAGGAGAAAGGGAGCAACTTCCCAGGGAGAAGGGGACTAAGTTGCCCTAGGGAGCAACTTCCCTTGAGGAAAAACTTCTTGAATGCTTGAAAAGAAAAAATAGGGGATAAACTTTGTTTAAATCAATTTTTTTTTATACCATTTAAAAGATCTTAAAACATAGATATCAAAATTGATTTTGCATTTTTGATTTGAGGTTATGAACAAAAAGTTATGATGAAAAAAAAACCCAAGGATCAAAAAATTTAAGTTCCTTTTCTTCCCTAGGGAGAAGGGGATTAAGTTGCCCCAAGGAACAACTTACCTTGGGGAGCAAGTTCCTGAATGTTTGGGGAAAAAAAAAACAAGGAATAAATTTTGTCATAATCAAATGATCTCAAAGTGTAGATATTGAAAGTGATCTTACATTTTTTATTTGAAGTTATTAGTTAAAGGTTATGGCAAAAAAAAGAGTTAAAGGTCAATTTTCAAGTCTTGTTGCTTCTAAGGCAACTTAAGCCTCATCTCTTTAGGGGAGAAAGGAACTTGGAAATTTGATTCATGGCTTTTCTTTTTGCAATAACTTTTAGCTCATAATTTCATATCAAAAATAAAAAAATCACTTTTAGTATTTATGCTTTGAGAGTTTTCAAATGGTATAAAAATTGTTTGATTTAACTAATTTTACCCTTGTATTTTCTTTTCAAACATTCAAGAACTTGCTTTTCAAGGGAAGTTGGTCCTTGGGGCAACTTAATCCCCTTCTTCTCAAAGAGAAAAGAATTTAAAAATTTAACCCTTGATTTTTTTTGGGTTATAAACTTTAGTTCATAGCTTCAAACTGGAAATGCAAAATCATTGCATGAAGAGTTTGGAGAATTTTCCAATGGTATAAATAATGTTTGATTTAGACAAAGTTTATTCTTGTATTTTTTTTCTCATTCATTCAAGAAGTTGCTCCTTGGGACAAGTTACTCCCCTTTTCCCAAGGAAATTGCTCCATGGGGAACATGGTTAGAACTAGCATTTCTTTTTTCCTCCAAGCATCTAGCTTCAAGAAGTTGTTTTAAAGTTATTTTTTTCATCCATTTCGTCCATGGAAGAAATTAAGAATTTAAAAAATGATCACACCCTATATACCCTTTGGTTGAAGGGAGAGATTCTGACCCCTAAATCATGTATTTTTCTTTGAAAATACTATGTCATAAAAATAATTAATTGTTAATCATAGTTTGGGTGCAATAAAAAAATTCAAAAAAAATTTTTCTTCTTAGGCAAAATTAGGGTTGAATTTTCCAAACCCTAATCTTGTTGAACCCACCCTTTGTTCAGATCAGGATTGGGTTTTCCAAACCGTAATCTCGTTGAACCCTCTGTTCAGATTAGGGTTTGGAGAACAGGAAGCCCGATTCCGAGAGAGACGAAATAGCCCAGAGAGAAAGAGAAACGCCCGCGCGCGCGCGAGAGAGAGAGAGAGATTATTTTGAGTGGAAGAAGTTCAGTTGTCGCGGAGCATGGAAGCGTGATTCTCATGGAAAGCTTTTACCTGGGCCGAGACGGCAAGATGTTGGATTCCAGGTTTGGGGTTTAGGCTGTTGTTAGTGGAGGTGGTTGGTTTGCAGGGTGAGTATATTGCCAAGGGAACGTGGGTTTCGGTTGGATTCTCTGAAGCTATGCAGGGAGCCGGGGGAGCCTCAACCAGCGGAGGAGGTGTTGTCACGGCTGCTGCCCAACAAGGGAGGCACATGGCAGCAGCAGCAGCAGCAGGAAGTGGCGTCGGTTACAACACGCATCATCAGGTGGGAAACACTGGAACACCCCCTATGTCTGCAGGTCCTAGTGGCAAGCGAGGGCGAGGGAGACCACTGACAGGAGGTGCAAACACTTCAGCATTCAAGGCTGCAGATGTTGCACCAGCAGCAGCAAGACGCAAGAAGCAGAAAGTGGCAGAAAAGCACATCCCTGATAAAGTGGCTTCTTTGTTGCCAGAGTCTGCAATCTATACACAACTGTTGGAGTTTGAAACTAGGGTGGATGCAGCCCTTGCACGGAAGAAACTTGATATCCAGGAGGCTGTGCGGTCACCTCCACCAGTACAACGCATTCTGCGCATGTATGTGTTCAATACGTTTGCAAATCAGAACCAAGACCCCAACAATTCTTACCACCAGCAGCAGCAATTTGGAAATCCCAGGGAACCTCCTTCTTGGACACTGCGGATCATGGGCCGTATTCTTGAGTCGGATGCAAGGGAGCCCGATGGCAACACTACAAAAGCTAACCCTGCATTGCCCAAATTTTCATCCTTCTTCAAGAGGATCACCATTCAGTTGGACCCAAGCGTATATCCTGATAACCACACAATTGTGTGGGATGCAGGGCGGGGTTCAAACCATGTGGAGGGTTTTGAGATCAAGAGACAAGGGGATAAAGAATTCCTGGCAAATATTAAACTGGAAATGGATTATACACCTGAAAGGTTTAAGCTGTCAGCTCCTCTGGCGGCAATTCTGGGTGTTGAGGTTGATACTCGATCTCGCATCATTGCAGCACTGTGGCAGTATATCAAGGGAAAGAAGTTGCAAAATGCAACTGATCCCACCCTCATCAATTGTGATCCTGCTTTGCAAAGGATTTTAGGAGACAAGTCCGTCAGGTTCGCCTCAGTGTCATCTAGGCTTAACCAGCATTTGTCCCCACCACAGCCCATCCATCTTGAACACCGAATGAAAGTCTCAGGACCTATGCCTGCATCAAATGCCTGCTATGACGTGAGTGTGAATGTGCCACCCCCCCTGTTGAAGGAGATGAGTGCTTTCTTGACAAACCTTGAGAAGCACCGTGACATTGACTTGTACGATGATCTGATCACCAGTTCCATTCGCAAGATTAATGAGCATCTGCGCCGTCGTGCATTTTTCCTGGGCTTCAGTCACTCACCTGTTGATTTCATCAATGGCCTCATTGCTTCTCAGAGCCGGGATCTCAAGATGGTTGTTGGGCAGGTCGGTCGTAATGCAGAAAAGGAGCGCCGATCAGATTTCTATAATCAGCCCTGGTGTGTGTATTTTCTTTTATTGTGATTCAAGAACCATCCTCTTTTTTGTCAGAAACTTTTCATTCTCCTTCACCTTTTTCTCATGGAACTGTGTTGTATGGCTGCCTATGGCCATGACAACAATTATTTTGTGTAAGCTTATAGTTTGGTATTTGCTAAGTGACTTGTTTCATGTCTTCAGTTACAGCCTCTCCTAAAAGCTTGCATGTTGATCAAGTAGCCGGGGGGTTGCAAGCACACAAGAACTCATAGGTTTCTGGGGTGCAGGGTGGAAGATGCAGTGATTCGGTACTTGAACCGACGGCCAGCCAAGGCCTCAGAAGGTCCAGGCAACACTTGAAACCCTTGGGTGGAAATGTTGAGTGGTCAGTAGCCATACATGTGGTTGACAACTAGGACTTTCAACTGGAGAAAGCTCTCTTCAGGCAATCCAAAAGCTTGTGCTCAGTAGCTGCATCATTGACTGGAAGGCATGTTGGAGCAGTCAAGGAATGTCTCCATTGGTTTCCAAATTTGGGAGTTCTGATCTGGTGTGCACAAATTTTTCCATCCAAGTTCAGACCTTAGTCTTGGGAATGCATTAAGTCCATAAGAAATTTACAAATGCCAATCCAACTGTCATGGTGATCTTTGTGCTCCAACTCTAATCTCCTAGCTCAGATGCAGGACTGAAAGTGAGCATATCAAAACAGAAAGGGGTTATGAATCACAATTGACAGCAAGTTAGCATTGCTCCTAGAACTGAGGTGGCCACCTAGTGTGTGGTGACCATCTAGTCTCTTTGTTCATACTTTGTAAGACTTTGGACCCCAATGGGGTAGAAGTTAATCTCATATGCTGCAGAGTCTATTTGACTAAATGGCAAAATTCAGGTCAGGGTGTTGTGGAAGGTCCTCCCAAAGAGCTGCTTGTTACTGTTTTCATCTTGGGTCCCACTCCAGGTGTGTTACAATCTAGTTCCACCTACATTGATTGATGGATAGGAACCTAACTATCTTTGTCCTCCACCTAAATGAAAGCCTTTTGTTTTTTTCCTGTTTTGCAGTTAACTCTGAACTCATACAAGATTGTTCTTCTGACAATGAGGTTCCTTGTACAGACTTGTCTGGGGAATTTAGAACCATTTCCTCATGTTTTATCAGAGTTCTGACATGTGCCCAGAGCTATGCCAAGATTGAAACCATTTGCCAACTTCTCCTCCATGTGAGTAACGTCTTTCTTAACAGGTACATGTGACCAAGCCTTGCATCATGGTTGTCACAAGGAAATGAAATTCCACTACCATAGTACTTTGCCCACTTCAACATGAATTATATTGTTTTTCTAAATATTGAAAATTTCAAAAACTACGTTTTTCAGAATTTTTTTCAGAATGAAAACAAGGAATCTGATGGAATATTTGAGAATATATCATTTGTCATAATGAAATATCAAATTTTATTAATTAATTATTTGACAAAGATGTGTTGAAATGACCAACGTATTAATTGGTCTTTGCAATTAGCTTCTTTTTCTTCTACCGTGTTATCTAGATATCATACAAACAAGTACATGATACATCTCATGTTCATCTTTATAAGGACACAAGTTCCATAAACTACTCATATTTTTTAAACCACAAAAAATCAAAAAATAAACATGCCCTCTACTGGCTTGAAAAACAAATATGAAACACAAACAATCAATCCTTGTAATAAGGTAAAAAATTTGCCTTCAACTAGTTGACAAAATGGAAAATCCTAAAAACTTCAATTCTAAAACAATCTTTGAAATATTTGTGACATGGCTTGTACAAAGTAAGTACGTAGGTATTTCATGTTTGCACCAAGTAACAATCATTTAACAAGCACATTTAAAAAAGCTTGTGAAATAGAACATTCCTTAGTGTCATTTTGTAACCATGCACCAACCACAAAAATAAACTAGGCAATTTGGAAACAATGCTTGTGGTGCTTTCCTTCATTCATGTTATCTATATCCTCTTTCAAGGGGGTTATGTTGACCATTGTATTGAAAATTGCCATCACAACAAGTTGTTTTGTGCTCCTCATTTTTTTCATGAAACACTATGGTTTGTTTTTCATAGCTTGGCAGGTCTTGTTCTTTTTCACATGTGTTGATCACATGACACTTCAAAATGCTTGAGAGTTTGTGATTCCATATTCACACCTTTGTGGGGGCATAAGTGGTACAATCATGGATGCCTCACCTCTCATGCTTGAAAGCTTGAGAAATTATTTCTGTAATGTTTCATGTTTATGAGTGGGGATGGGAAAATAACTTGCACACTATTTTGGATGTGGTAGACACTAGACACTAGAGGGTGTGGGTCATCTGTTTTTGCATGTTTGGATTAGAGCAGCTCCACTGGTGCTCAAACATGTGACCCTGCAAATTGAAGTTGGATGAAAAAAAGTTCAAAACATGCCTGTTCAGCAAATAGTTTTGACACAACATTTTTGCAAACTGAGGCTGACGAATGGAAGGGCATTGCCACGAACCTGCTGGAGAAGAGTGTAATAAATATGATCTGACTGCTGTTCCGTGTTTATGATTGCCCAATCATTAATGATTTCAATCTGCAAGGCTACGTTCCCTTAGGCAAATGAGCCCAAGTTCCTTGGGGAACCTGAGTTTCCTAGCGCAAATGGACCCAAGTTCTTGGGTAACCATGGTTCCCCAAGAGAAATGGGAACCAAGTTCCTTGAGAAATCATGGTTCCCTGAGGCAAAGTGATACTTTTAATCTGTATTATGCCCAATTTTTTTGTAAAAAATAAATTCAAAATGCAACTTTTCATCCATAATCTGCAAACATTTTTTCAACTTTTCATTCATATTATACAACATTTTGAAAAAAAAACTTTTTATTATGAAATGTTGCATAATATGTATGAAAAGTTACATAATGGATGAAAGATGAAAACACATGATGATATAATATGGAAAAAAAGTGGCACAATGGATGAAGAGTTGAAAAAAAGTTGCAACTCCCCCAGCTTCCCAAGGCAACTTTTGCACACTTTCATTAGGCAACTTGGTTGGGGCTTCAAAGTTTTTGCTCCCTTGTTTATTGCACTTTTTTACATTAAATTTAAATAGAAAGGCAAGTAATAAATGAATAGGTTATACGTAGGTCAATATTTCAATGCACCTACTTATCAACAACATGCCCACATATTACCTACATGCCTACTTTGTAACCACCTCTTACCAATTTCAAACCTATCTATCAACTACCTACTTACAACTTGCCTATCTACTTTGCCACTATTTGCCTACTTACCTACTAATTTTACAACCTACCCACTTACATGTTTACTTGCTTACCTACCTACCCATTTATAACCTACCTACCTACTAATTACATACATGACAATGAGGTCAACCTTGGGGGGTACACGCCTACACATCAACTAAACACATAAAATCTTTTAAATAACATTAAAAATGATTTGAACCTATCAAATATGACACATGTCACATTGCATTTGGAATAACTTACATTAGTCATTATATTGTATGGACCTACACCGTGTAGGCACCACACATTCTAGTGTAAATAGTAATGTCCAATTTGACATAAAACAAAATCAACTTTGTTATGGTGAACATACCTACTTTTTAGGGAGAGATAAAATGGGTAAAAATTACCCCTTTGAATCATTTGAAACAAGTATTTTAATCACATTAATCATCTTAATCATAATGCTAGAGGTGTAAAAGACATGTTTTTGTCATGGTGTCATCAATAATGCTCAATAGGAGATTTCAAGTTCACCACCAATGCCTTATGAATTGGATAGTAGTTTTTAACATTTTCATCACATCCTACTATTTTAAAAATAAGGGGAAGTATTTATAGTTATTTCATTTACAAACAAATTAGTCTAAAATTGGGGTATACTTGAAAAAAAATTGAAGAAACCTTTTTTTAATTGAACACTTGTCCCACAACAACATCGTCACAACCTTAGCCTTGCTTGGGCTTGCAACCAAGGTTGGGACAAAACAAAAATAGTCAAGTTCAGAATAAGTCAAGGTAATGGTGGCACCCAAACACTCCCCTTGTGGGAAGGAAATGTGGGAGTGCAAGAAAGGTTCCCAAGACTTTAAATCACAAAATTTCAATATCATGAAATTTTAATAAAACCCATGCAAAAATTGTAAAACAACATGTTGTGCAAAATCGGTAGGCTTCAAAATGTAAAAATGGCATAATTTTTTTTAATATATAAATAACTTTTATATAAATGATGTGTTTTTTTAATTTATGATGTTTTGATGTGATATGTGTATGATTTACATTTTAATTAAATACATGCAATTATCATGATATAATTTTACATAAAACTATGCGATTTTGGTGTATTGAACATGACATTCACATATGTCATTTTTTTAAAAATCTCATTTGTTCAAATATTTAAAATATTGATTATGTATAAATATCGTTCATATTAACCATAACTTGAAATTCATGCATTTTTTGTACAAACCTATGAAAACCAAATTTTGCATGGAATTTGTATGAACCTATAGATTTTAAGAGATCAAATCACCTTTGATTGAAGAATTATGTTTCATTCAAAAATTCATTTCAAGGAATAAAATTTGAGTCTTGAAAACTTCCAAATTAAAATTCCTATGAGGAAATTAGGAACTTACCAAATAATAAGATTCATAATTTTGTAATTTCAAGTTATGTTGCTTTGATGTAATTCCCATTGCCATATATACAAAGTATATTATAGAAAGGAAAGTGATGACTCCTCTCCAAGTTGAGGTGTGTCTTATAAATATGAACTCTTTGTGTTTCGTTTGTGCACCATTTTGGTTCCAATTTGCTCTATTTTATTTTTTCTTAGTTTGTAGACATTGACTTTTCCTTCAAATCAGCTTAACAAGCTCATCTTAATCTTATAGTGGAGTTCCCATACCTTTTTAAAAAAATGAAAATTAGGGAACATGCTTTGGATTTGCATTTCATCACAAATTTAAGAATTTGAAAAAAAAAAATCCTCAATACTATTTGACAAATTAAATGTGTATCAAACGTTAAGCTTGGTCACACATTTAATTTGTTGTTCATGTTTATTGTTTGTTTGTGCCCATTTCCTTCCCCCCACTCAAGTTTTTACTCCTACACACATCGAGGTGAACAATTAATAAACCTTGTAAATAAATAGCAAAAAATCAATTTGTAATCACTTTAAACAATAAGATTTTAATATCATATGTCATCATATTTTTTTCTTTTCATGCATAAATAATGGGAGGTGATGTCACCATGCTTGGAATATGATCCTCCAAATCAAATTGGTTGTGAGAGAAGCTTTAAACTATTAAAGGAAACAACAATTGGTTGTGACATGGGTCTTGACAATCATGTAGACAATTGCCCAAATTAAAAATGTTTTGTTAAGGTTTTTTCATAATCCTTAAGTTATGATAAACATTTAACCTTTCAATCATATTTCATAATTTTTAAATGAAGAAATGTGATGGAATGGTTAAAAATTAACACTTTGAAGATTTCAAATTCAAATAGTTTTATAGTCATTTTTTTTTTCTTGGATGGCTTTCACCTAGAAAAGAAAGTACAACACAATTTAAGGGAAATTACTTTTTGTATAATTTATAAAACATGCGAGGTAAGACAATATTTTTTGTATGGTATGAAATAATAAAATATTTAAAAATATTTTACTAAAATTAAAAATATTCTAAACATATTATAAAAATATTTTTATAATCCAATTTTAACCACTTTATTTATATTTAAATAAATAATTTATTTTTTCAATAAGTTGTACCATATATGTTTTTGCACATCATTAAAAATGAAGATAACTTCCGTTGTTTCCACTTTATCCTTTATCTCATCCATCATCATCGCCAAGGCACCACATCCTACTTGAAAAAGAAAAAAACAAGAAAAATAACAATAAAAAAGAAGGGAAGAAAATAGTGAAAAGAAAAAAGAAGAAAGGAAGATGTGATTAAAAGGATGACCCAATGTTTTTTTTTTTCAATTTTCTCATGTTGCTCCAAAAGTGATGATGAAAAAGGATTTAGGCAAATCTTGCTCTAAGACAAATAAAGAAGCAAAACATCTAAGAATCCTATTACCCTAGTACCTTGGCCAATTTGACACTAATTATATTATTTTCAAAAATGTTGAAAATTTCAAAAATTATTTCTTCCTAATAAAAAATTATTGTGATGGATAATAGTGAATATCTAAGAATATTTCATTTGTTGAAATGAATTTTCAAAATTAATTAATTATATGATGGACATGTGTTGTTTGTGAACCACTACAACCTATTAGTGAACTATGGTGGTTTCAAAAGAAGAACAAAGCTACAAATCCTCCAAAAATTTTGGTTATTTTTATAAAAAAATCCTTGAAAATGTGGCAAGTTTTTTTTGGAAATTTTGCAAAAATTATCTTGACTATGTTGCTTGGGGTTTTTTTAATAGGAAAATGGAAAATTTTCCCCACAAGAAAATCCCTGGGATGACTACATCCTCTAAGGAGAAAGAAAAAGAAGAAAACTTAAAAGGAAAAAGAAAATAAAAAATCAAAATAAAACTAAAAAACTAAAAAGAAGGATGGATAAAACACATTTTCCTTGGAAGAAAAAAGATGAAAAAAACATCAAGAAAAGGGGAAAAAAAACAAAAAGAATTGAGAAAAAAAAGAAAAAAAGAAAGAAGGATAAAACATATCCTCCTTGGACAAAATAAAAGAGATGAAAAAAGTAACAAGAACAAAAAGAAAAAGAGAAATAGAAAGAAGTGAGGAGGAAAAGGGAAAAAAAGAGGAAAGATAAAGCACATCCTCCTTGGAAAAAAATTAACAAGAAAAGAAAAAAGAAAAAAAGGAATTGAGAATAAAAAGGAAAAATAAAAAATGGAAGAAGAAAGGAAGGAAGGGGAGGGGAATATTTGATTTTAAAAGTTTAAATTATTATTATTATTTTTAAAAAGGTAGTAGCTAGTTTGGGTTGCCTGGGTAGCTGCTGGGCCCATGCTATGGAATGGCTATAAATTGGCTATTCTACCTATTGGACCTTGCCATTTACATTTTAAAAAGTATATTAAGGCAAATGAAGAATTATGGAAACTCAAATATTTCACCATGCAAAAATATAATCTTCAAAAAGTCCTCGGAAAAAAACCAAAATCCTTCAAGATATTATAACTTTATAACTAATCTCAAGTTTCAACACAAGCCAAAATATCATCTTTCAAAAATCCTCATATGAAAATAGACCTATTATTATTACATGGGGGCCAAAATCCCTTAAGCTATTATACTCTATAATGAATCTAAACACAATATCCTTCTTGCCTTTGTAGGCATGGCCAACAAACAATAGTCCAAAAACGCATCCCTAAATATGGTACTCCCTGGTTGGATTCGGCAACAAATTGTTGAACAAATTAATTAAATTTTAAATTTTAACTTGGGCACTGGGTTTTTTAATTTAGAAATTTTTGGTAGGCAGTATGGTTATAAAAAATAATAAACATGTTTATATTATGTTTATAGGATAGTCTAGTGTGTTTAGTTTCTTTGAATTTTAAATCTTGAACTTTTAAGTTTGCAGTCCAAACTACTGTTGTCGGCTTATCAATATCTAAACCTAACTTGTGGATACCAATAATAGATTTTATTTTATTTTTGGGCAAGGAAGGATATGTATCCCCAAAAAAATCAATCTACTACAGTAGTCGGTTACAAATATTTTTATTTTTCTCCTTTATCTACTAGTTATGAATATTCCAATTTTCAATTTTTGAAACATGTCGAATATGCACAAAGGTTATGCATGCAAAATTTCCAAATTTGGTTGCTTAAAAGATTGCAATCTAATATAGCAAAACAAAGACAACACAAGTAGAATCTAAAACAAAGTAATTTGTGGGGGAATTGAACACTAGTTCCTCATAGAACTATGAAAAACTCTGCCCAATTGTAGCACAAGTTTCCTACCCCAACCACACCCCGACAAAAACAAACCACAAAATTAATCATTGTCAACTTCCACTTGCTCAAAGAAGTCAGCTTCTTCAAGCAATCATAGTTCTTCTTTGCCAAATAATCTTCCTCTTTTAAATATTCTTTCATATTTGTATTTAGTTTGTAATTGTGGTTGGTCATTAGGCCAATTTCTCACCATTGTGATGATCCAATCCATGTCCTCCACCTATAAACAACATCGTTTTAAAGTTGTCAACACACCTGCAAGATTGAACACATGTTCAGTTTCTATTTGTGAATTTAAGATTCTAAGAATTTGTTTTGCAAGGAAACCCACATTTGGAAATTAGCCCTCATGGATGCGCCACCATGTGAATGGATCTACACATGCAAATGGCAAAATAGAAAGCCTTTTAAATAGAGATAACTCTCTAGAAAACAATGCACATGAAGATTCCACAATTGAGGCCTTCACACCAAACATATTTTCTCCAAATTCTTCACCTATAATAGTAGGTACTGCTATAGCAGTAGATGCATTAACAACAATAAGGTTTAGCCATTCAAAGTAGACCATCAAAAAAACAATTTTGGCATCATATTCAATGGCTAATCGAATGGCATTCCCATGTCCCAACAAATCCTTCACAATGCTTAAAGATTTGAAGTGTGGATCCAACATGATGGCCATCATGTTATGAACCTTCCCTCCATCAAAAGTTCTCAAAATTACAAAAAAGGTTTGATAACCTTAATGACCTCCAGCCACACATTTATATGCAAAACAAGGATCTCATTTTCAAATGCACTAGAAATGTTAGGCCCACCAAAAAGTGGCAATAATGATGTTTCCATGTTCACAGTGAGTGCAATAGTCGTTGTCAAAGCGTTTGACAACATCCAATGGCCCTTTGATTTATTCATGACACATGATGATACAACATGGTTTAAGCAAGATGTGATTGCTTTAGCAACAACCCACACTTGGGCTTTTGGCAATCTTTGCTACAAAGCCACAACTTTCTACCTTCCATAACAAAGAATAATGGTGTCTTTAAACTATAGACACTCTTCAAACATTATAACCTTGTTTGCAAATTTGGTCTTCACCAAAAATTTTAATTTTTGATGTCACATCTCGCTATCACAACAAGCTTGCTCCCACTCCTACCTCCATTTCCTAGACTTTTTGATCCAAGTAATTATTTTTTAAAAACCAACCTATGCATCCTTCACACTAACATTTTTTAGCCCAACATAAATTTTGTCATCATTAATAGCATACCAACATGCCTTAGACATTACGTGCCCAAAGCAAGTACCTTCATGAACCTTGAGCAACTTCAAAGGTTCACAATCAACAATTGATTGTAGAGTTGTTGCCATAGAAATGAAAATACTACCTTCATCCTTTACAAAGGCAATTACTCAATGCAATAATCCATACTTCTCAAGTAGGCATTGGAGTTAAATGGCCATGGATTGCTAGGAATTTCATGAATCTCAAACAACCCCAAAATAACATGCATTGACACCAAGCTTCATTCAAAAAATTTATAATTAGAACTAATGTGTCAACAAAACCATGAGACATCCAAAGATCGAAAATGGTTGAAACTGTTGTTGTAGTTTTCAAATTGGCAAGACATGCTAGTCCAAAGTCTTCTTCACCATTGTAGGTAACATTTCTTCCACTATAAAAGACCAAGAAGGAAAGTGAACTCAAGGACATTAGTGAAAAACCAACCTCTAAAGCCAAATGTTTTTATAAAAAGACAATAGCCTATAACCCTTATAGATGTACAACACTAGATCTTTAAGAAATTGTAATTGAACATCATTAGTTTTTTTATAAGGATTTTTGGCACCAAAAAATGTTGTAATGGCATAGCTAGAAGGACTTGCCCTTTTTTTCCCCTAGTTGCCAAGTATGATCAAGTGTTATCACCTTCTCAGTACAAATCTACCTCCTTGGAGCCCATAACTTTGGATGTGTAGTCTCCACACGAATCTTCATGGGAATTATGCCATTGGTTTTGTTATATTTTATTAGACCTTTACGAATAACATATCTTTCTATCAAATTGATCTTGGATGTCTATTCAGATTTATAAATGATGCATTGCAACATTTGAAGGTTTTCCAAATCCATAGGATGATTATCATTGACGACAAAAAATCCCTAGCATAAAGAGATCTGACCATGAGGCCTCCAAGCAATAACTTGTGCTTCTATGGTTTCAAGTTGGAAAACATTTAAATTTGGCACATTACTACTAATTTGAAGGTGGACACTTTCAACATTTGAAAATGAGGATGTAGCTATAAGTGTTTGGATGTGGGGAGTTAATGCATTTTCATCAACTTTGCCCACACTTTCAATCATGCAAAAATTTGTTTTCTTGGCCATTAAACAAATAGAAAAAATGCACAATGCACCTACACATAACAAAGAAGACACATTAAGACAAAATAGATTCAACTTCAAACTCCCAAAACCAAAAATAAATAAATCAAAGGTTTAAGGTTTAAGAACTTACCTTCATTATGAAACATAATGGTTTCTTGTTGTTGCATGCTACATCCAAAGTCCAAAATATGGTTGCTGTTGCAAGTTACATCCAAAACTTAGAAGCAAACTTGCACAAACACCAAACAACAAAGCCAAAAGCACAACCTATAACGCTTGGAGCAAAGTTAAGAAGGAAGCACAAACACAAAGTGTAGAAAGCAGAAGCATAAGGTTATAAACAAAGGTCAGAAGGAAGCCCAAAGTGCAACATTGGGAATAAAACTAAGAAAACATTGTGTTCAAGAAAACATAATGCTGAAAAAACAATGCCAAAAAATCACAATACTTGAAAAACCACAATGTTGAAAAATGAAATTGAAAAACCAAGGTGCTTGAGAAAGCACAATGCCCAAAAACAATGTTGAGAAACCACAGTGCTTGAAAAATCACATTTTCTAGCTTAAGAAAGCACACTACCCACAAACAACACTTGAAAAACACAATGCCCAGAAACAATGTCAAGAAACCACAATGCTTGAAAAAGCACAGTGCCTAGAAATAACTATGAAAAACCATGATGCTTGAAAAAACATAGTGCCCAAAAACAATGCTGATAAATCATGGTGCTTGAGAAAGAACAATGCCCATAAATAATGCTAAAAATCACAGTGTTCAATAAACAAAAAAAGAGGTTTAGGGCTAGGAACTTATTTTTATTATGAAGAACTTTCTCAAGTTTCTTTAGGTTGCATGTTGCACCTCTTGAAGTTGCATCCAAAATCAAGCTTGAACACAAAGAAATTAGAACACCAAAAAACCAGAGCACCAAACATCAAAAAGCAAAGCACCAAGCGCTAAGAAAATAAAGCACCACACACTAATTTAATGAAACAAGGACTTGAGAGCACAAACTTGTAGCTCGAAGCAAAGCTAAGCACAAAACACAAAATGCAAAACCCACAGTGCTGAAAGCTTGAGAGTGATGAGTTTTTCATTCCTCCTAAACTTAAACCTAATTAAAAAGCTTAAACCTTACATGAAATACATATTTGGCATTTTTCTAAACCCTAATAGCTGGAATTGTTGAAAACTCCTTTGGGCATATATGGTTAGAGATAAAGATAATCAAACAATTAGGCATGTGGTGGTTGTGCACATAGCCAATTATGAAAAATATTAAAAAATCCAGATATTTATGAATACATATCCAGCCATTATGCATATGCATATCTGGATTAATTTGGATACCCGGATAACATTGGTCCAAACCCAAAAATCAATGATTATAATTTTTTTGACACAGGTAATAAATAATTTAATTTATGCAGAAACCATTCATGTACTAAATAGTATACCAATAGCCAAAGAACAAAATAACCAGAGGACATAATAAATAGTCCTTTGTTGGCCTTGCTTACCATATTGTGTTTAGATTCATTATAGAGTATGGTAGCTTAAGGGATTTTGGCCCCTAGGTAGTAGACCTATTTTTATATGAGGATTTTTGAAAGATGATATTTTGGCTTGTGTTGAAATTTGAGATTGGTTATTGAGTTATGATATCTTGAAGATTTTGGTTGTTTTTGGAGGATTTTTGTGAAGGGTTATATTTTTTTGTGGTGAAATATTTGAATTTTCATAATTCTTCTTTTACCTTAGGATCTATCTATGAAGGAAGGTAGTTTGTTTTGTTTTGTAGTTATGAGATCCACAGAACCGGGATGCTTGAGATTGTGTTCTTGGTGTCTTTGGAAAGCTTTCGATGAGGAAAGGTGCATGGGCTTGGTTCCATGAAGTTTCAATTTGCAGTGCAAAAGTTCTTGAATATTGAATGATTTCTTCACTGAAAATTAAACTAAATCGTAGCGAAAAATTTCAGAGGAATTGGAATGTGCCTTGGGTGTCGTTGGAAAGGTCTTTGATGGGCAGGAGTTAATGAAATTCATTTGGTAAGATTTGGATTCAGAATGTGGGAGATATTGATTTTAAAGTGATTTCTACAGCTGAAAATTCAAATAAAATCCAAAAAAAACCAGGTTTTGCAAGGAAAAATTAGTTGAGGACGTGGTAACACTTGGGCCAACGGCACAGGCCACACTAAAGTACTACTTTTTGATGTAAATGGCAAGGCTACAATGTGACACACCCCCCTTGTTGGTATAGGAAAGAGCTAAGGTACACAAAAAAAAGCAAAGGTACAAATGCCGTAACGTAAGTACAAGTACATTAGACAAATGATAGGGAATCCGAATAGTTCTACCTGAAGGTGGTTCAATCCAGGCTCTCCAAATCTCCTCTCCAAGAGGGGCCACAATGAACCAAGTGAACCATCCATTGGATGCCCCTTATTACTCGGTTGTGGATGAATCTCAACTGAGTTAATATATGATTTCACCTTGGTAACCAATTCCGTAAAATGTAGGCCTCATACACAGGTAGATAGGTAGGAAAATAGGTAACTATTAAAAATAAGTAAATACATAAATGGTTTATACATAGATAAGGGCTATTTTTACCACTTACCTACTAACAACCTACCAACTGAGCTTAACTACCATGGTTAGCAAATGAATGAGAACCCAACAGAAAATTGTTTCCTGACCACTTACCATTCATCCTTCATGGTGCACTGGTAGTGGGTGCTGCTGATGATTCAGTGTGGCCCTACAGAAAGGCAGCAACCAACCATGCAATGCAATGCAAATGAATGAACGAATTTTGCATGATTTTTGTAAACCCTGTTATGAACTTTGCAAGTACACAAAAAATGTCTGTGGATTGCACTCATATACGAGAGACAAAAGTCCATTGGGGTTTGTTTTGTTGTCCATTTGTCAATTCCTTCTTTGTACATGACTCCGGAGGAGAAAGTACTAAGTAGGTGAAGAAGGGGGGGAGGATATCATGGTTGGTGAGGGTTATGGATTGTATGCCACTTGGCTCTCTTGATCCAGAGGGAAAAGTTGGTAGAGATTGTGTGTTGGGTGGGGCCTAACTCTGTTCTTATCACATTAGCTTTGCCTAAAATGAAGACATCTGGACAGTGCATGAGAGAGCATTTGACCTGAATGTGAATCCCAAAAAAACTGCCTTAGAAAAAAAATTAGGGTTCATTACCATTCTGGAAAATGCCACCAAGATGACAATATTATTTCAATTGAAGGGTAGCTTCTCCTTTTAACAATTGAGCCAAATTTTGATTTACACTGTAAATGTTGACACTATTTGTTGGTCTTGCCCACCAAGGCAAGGATATTATGTGTTTAGATTCATTATAGAGTATAGTGGCTTAAGGGATTTTGGCCCCTAGGTAATAATAATAGGTCTATTTTTATATGAGCATTTTTGAATAATAATAATAATATTTTGGCTTGTGTTGAAACTTGAGATTAGTTATAGAGTTGTAATATCTTGAAGGATTTTGGTTTCTTTTAGAGGATTTTTTTTTGAAGATTATAATTTTTGCATGGTGAAATATTTGAGTTTCCATAATTCTTCTTTTGCCTTAACACACTTTTTTTATGTAAATGGCCAGGCTGCGGTGTGACACACCCCTCGTTTACTTGTTTTTGTGCAATAGCCCAAGGTACACTTAGCCCATCAATTCTTCTCTTATGGCAAGATTTTAGAATCAAAGCACAAAGTTTAGACTGTTCCAGGGAAACATTTTTAGAGGTCTCTTCAAAGTTGTAGTCACTAGTAGTAGTTATTATTGTGGCTATATTTTCTTTAAAAATGAATTTCTGCATTTTTTTCCGTACGTGTTTTTGAAAAAAAATATTTGCAACAAAATATTCCCTTTTAAAAGAAGGATGTTTCCTTTTGAAGATTTTTTGCCCAAATTTTTTGTTGGCAACCAATGTAATTGGCAAACAAATTTTTAAATTTTTGATATTGAATCTATTGATATCCAACTAATAAATAAATGGTGGATATTCAAGAACACTGATATTCGAGTTAATTTGAAAAATGTGAAAATGTGAAATCTGATCAGGATATCTAAATGTTTAAAAAAATAAAAAATAAAAAAATCGTCACTGATATATATATGTAGTAGAATAATCTTTTCCATTGCAATACCTACTCATATTTTGGTTGAATCTTTTCCCTTTTGTTACCATGCAAATCTGCACATGCAGTTGTTTGTCCCTCACCTTAATTGCTCCTTAAACACATTCGACGATTTAGTTGATATGGTTAAATTAAGATTCATTTAATTTTTTGCAAATTGATAATGGTTTCCCATTCTTGGTTTTGAAATCAGCTTACAATTCCCATTTGATGGAACTTCATATGAAAAAAACTAGAACTTTTGGTACATGAGAAAACTCTACTTTACACTTTTCACTCATGTTTCTAGCCATTTTTTTCATTGTTTTTTTTGCTCTTAAGGTTGCTCTAATGTAGCACTACCAGGATGGAAAGCAAAAAGTGGAGCTCACATATGAGGAAGGACAATAAGACAATGCTTTTGGTACCCTATCGTTCTTCTCCATTTTCTTCACTTGCTTTTAATTTTTTTTTGTTTGTTTGTTGGTTTTTCTTCCCCACTTGTCCAACAAGATGAAAAAGGGGTGGGGATTACATGAATGGAAAAGATATTTATTCCATAAGAGTATGGATGGAGGCGATGATGGGTCATCAAACCCAATTTCATATGGGAAGTTAATTAATCCTTTTTGTTTGTTTGTATTTGAGTTTTTAATCCATTTTTTTTGTTTATTTAGTTGTTTTTATTTTTTTTGTTCATGTTGTTTCGTTTCAATCTTTTCATTTTGTTTGCATTTGTAAATACAATCAAATCAATAAACACTTGCAAGACAACTTTGCAATGTATGATCAATGGTGTATTGAAAAGAACTAATTTCTTTCATTATGATGAAGTTGTTAATGAGGATAAAAAGGAGTTTGAAAAGAAAAAATAAGTTCTACTTTTGATTTTTTCATTTCCAATCTAGATGTTTTTTGTTTTTGTTTTTACTAGTTAGGAATTGGTGGTGGTGGTGGTGGTGTTATTTTGACATTAAAAGTTTCTATTGGTGGTGGTTTTGCTTTGATGTTAAGAGATTCTAATGTTCATGATGTTGATGTCGTTCAAAAGGATGTTGTAGTGTAAACTTAGAAATCAAATAAATGCCATGTTGATGATGATGGCTTTTGGAATCAAATGTTTGATTTTGAGCTTCTTAAGCACAAATGACTTTAAACATTTCATATGTAGTAGACATTTCAAGTTATCAATGTCAACCAAAAAAACATAATTGCCCAATAACCATTAATGTTTTGATGGATTTGAAGTCCAATTTGAAATCCATTCATGGATTGGTGGTAGGTGCAATAAACAAGGTAGTATAATAGTTTTGGTCTTTTTTTTGGGTTAGTGAGTTGAGGAGAAACTTTATATTCAAATCATGATATCATTACATATTTGTAGATTCTTATTTTGATCCGTTCAAACATTTACAAATTCATGGTTTTGTTACATAAATAGATTTCATAGTTTAATGGTTTCATTAAGAGCTTGTGATCCATTCATACATTTTTAGATTCTTGCTTTGATCCATTCAAGGAATTACAAATTCATGGTTATGTTACATAAATAGATTTCATAAATTTAGTAACTTTACTTAGAGCTTGTCATCCATTTAACAATTTTTAGATTCATACTTTGATCCATTCAAGCATTTACAAATTCATGGTTTTGTTACATACATAGATTTCATAATTTAAATAACTTTACTTGGAACTTGTGATCGATTCAACCGTTTTTAGATTCATACTTTGATCCATTCAAGGATTTATAGATTCATGATTTTGTTACATACATAGATTTCATAGTTTAGTGATTATACTTGGAGCTTGTGATTGTTCATACTTCTTTACAAATTGTCAGTTTTGTTACATTCACAAATGTGATATTTTTTTAATAAATTTTTTGTTGTTGTTGTCATGGCTACTTTGGCATGAGATTGAACTCTTGATTATTATTATTTATTCAATTAAAAATTTGATTTTTCATATATATATATATATAATTAAAAACATTATCAAATTTTTTTGTAAAATAAAATTGAAGTGTTTTTTGAAATTTGAATTTCAAATTTTGTGGTAGTATAGTGTAGTTCAGCAGGTTTTTTTTTTTTTTTTTTTTAAATTTTTTGTTGTAAATGTTTTGGTTTATAAATATAATAATAAGGAAAATTTACAGAAAAATTTGTGTCTTTCAACGGTACTAAAA
>Ga0116227_10002639_pt1 | contig 40500 bp, 32 predicted proteins | sample S1TSphgellanicum_FD_89693 | JGI IMG/M metagenome (GOLD analysis project Ga0116227, IMG submission 89693) | Host-associated microbial communities from peat moss isolated from Minnesota, USA - S1T2_Fb - Sphagnum magellanicum MG | ecosystem: Host-associated > Plants > Peat moss > Unclassified...
TATGAAACCTGGTGGAAACAAGACTTCTTGCCCAATGAGCACATCGTAACTAGTGGCATTGGTTACAAAACATTTGACTTGTAGGTAAAGCTCCTAATATGTACCTTCATTGAAGTTAAGTGTAATTATATTCGAGCTTTCCCCAAGTACCTCCTTTACGCTCCCACTAGCGATGCAAATTTGCCACATAGATTTCCATTGTTTAGAGTCAAACATGCCCATCTTTTCAGCGAATCGAACTCCAAAAATCATTGGTTGGGCACCTATATCAAGAAATATCACTTTAGGTGTATGTTTTCCCACCTCAATTATTGACTTGATATTATTGATAATGGCAACTCCGGTGGCGATGGAAGGCACCACCTTTGGAAATGAGTGAAAGACTTTACGAAGAGAATGGTTATACACAACGTTTTTATTGAGTAACAAATCCACAAGTGAGGTGTTCTTAGCTCCCTTTTGATATGTGAATGTAGAATCAAAGGTAGGAGAACCCACTAGTTTAGCCATGTTAGAACTAGTGACTAGATTACGAACGCCATCTATAACATGTGAGCCGATTGAGTGTCTTTCCAAGGTGTTGGATGGGACCCCTATAACATGTGGATCAGGGATTAGTAAAGGACTTGATGTAGTGTTTAGGGTATCCTTTAATACTACAATTATGTCCTTAGTGCTTAGCTTCAAATCTTGAAAATTAAACAACGGTGTACTCATAAGCTTTTACACCACTTCATGCATTTGAAGTTGACATTCCATAAGTTGATCAGTGGAAAATTGTGTGTTTTCTTAATGTACATGTACTCCTGGGACATGAGAATTTGATGCCCTAGCAACTTGTGGTGTAATAGTTTCCTCCCCCCTCGCCAACAAGGTGCGTTTTTCTTCCATGTTGAGAGGATGAAAAGATTATGGCATGACTATTCGAGCTCCTTTAGCCCTAGTAATAGGACTTGAACCAGATGTGAGTCCATTAGTATGAATTACTTATTTAGTGGCAGAAACTCTGGGTGCCACTTAGCCTTTTGTGTTGCAAAGTAGGAAGGGCAAAAAGAAGTGGTAAATTTTGGTGTGAAACTAAAATTTTATGCATTGGAAAGAACATATTCCCAACCATGGCATCATGTGAGAGGCCATAGAATGAGTTAGGAGGTCCCTTTCATGATCCTAAACCCTATACAGGTTGGGCATGATTAGCTGGTTGGGAAAACTTGTCTTTTAGATCAACAAGTTGGGCCCTCAATGATTCGAGTTCATATTGCAGAGTTTGAACTTGAGCGACATGGGCTTGAAACACCTCCCTCTTGTCAGCATTGTGCTCCTTCTTCTTAGTGTTCTTACTAGAATGACCCTTGGTGGGGGAAGCCTAAGTGGAAGGTTAAGGTGCCTTGGCTTTTGGTTGAGGGGTTGTGGAAGATGTTGGTAGATTTTGCCGTGGTAATTGGAGTTGCTTCCATTCCGGGAATTTGGGCAAAACAAATAGCTTCCTGACGTCCCTCTTTCCCATAATAATCACAAAAGAGATCCTTGGAAGAAATGTTGCACTCATTAGCTTTGTGGGTAGGATTGCCATAGTAGTTGCAAGAAGGTAGGATGGGGTGTAATCGAGTGCACTGCTTTAACCCTTGAAGAAGAATGTGATGATTTGGTTGGCACAACTAGTGGAAGCTGAGGCCTTGAACGTGATGGAAGCTTCATAGTATTGGCCTCATAGTGTGCATGAACCATTTCAGAAATGTTGTACACATCCAGCAAAGTGTACAAATTTTTCCAAATTTTGCAAAAACTCATTATAAAACTTATGCATGGAGTGTTAAAGTACCTTCCAACCAACGAAGATATTGATGGGCAATTTGAAGGTCTGTGATGCTCCAAGTATCCTCTTTAAGCTTGAAAAGCCTTTTGTAGAACATCTTGAAGGTTTCATCTTTCTGCTGAGAGAAGGTGGCAAGCTATAGAATTTTTCGAAAATCTTAATCGAAAATTTGAGCTCAAAAGTTTGAAAGGATTCCTCCACTGGATTGATAAAAGCTGGTGCATTGATGGTGGGAGGAATGTTTGTGGTAGCAATAATGAGTTGTCGAGGAGAAAAAATTATTAAAGTAGGTACCGGATCTAGATTATTGGGCACAGTCCCATGATGTGTAATGGTAGCTTGCAGTGCAGCTTCAGAGGTGGTGGTAATGTCTGTGGCATAAGCTGGATTGGGGATTTGTGTGACACCCAAAATCCTTGTAAAATGTTGTTCGTAAACATCTAATGCTTCATAGTGCACATAACGGGCCAATTGTTTGAATGCAAATGCTTTGGTGTAATTAATGCTATACTTGAACTCCAATTCATAAACCATAGTTGAGAAAGTTGCTTTGAACTCCTTCGAAGAAATGGCACCTGGTTTTCCGCTGAACTTTTCAATTTTCCCAGAAGAATTATTGACCTCCATGGTGTATATGGGTGTAGAGGTAACAATTTGCAGTGGAATATATGGTGATGGTGTGAAAGCTGGTGTGGTAGCAGGCGTACCCCATTGATTAACCCCTCCAAATGGACTTTGATGTATTGTTGATGTAGTGTAACTTGAACCTGAATTCCTGGTGGGGGTTGTATTAGATGACAGTGGTGTTGTAAAAGCTTGATGGTACTATCGTGAAGATTGTGAATTCAAAGAAATTGGCTCAAATGATTGTGTGTTATTTCGTAGCTAATACCTTGGCTTTGGCGCGATAGTGTTTTCATCACTCGAGGACATGGTGTTGTCCCATGCCCCAAAATTTTGTAGTAATATAGAGCATTAGCTACAAAGTTCTAAGAAAACCTATGCAATGAAATGTAACTATAATGGAAAGGTATCGGATACGTATGTACGCAATACATACGATTTGAAGAATATGACATGTTAACGAGGATGAACGGTGACAGATGGATGTTGATGGACAGAAGGGGCTGAACGGATGAATGGACATTGACGTCGGATAAAACTATGACGAATGGTGACTACGATAAACGGCAATGGACGGCAACTACGATGGATGGCGACAACGACAGATGGTGATTGTGACAACGATGATGATGGTGACGGGTGGCGATTACATTAGCAATGACACTGTAGAACGATCCGCATCCATGAGCTCTGTGGCGATGGCGTGCAAAAGAGAAGAGAATTTTTTATTTTTTTTTACTTCATTTTTTTTTTTATAAAAATTCTTTTCTTCTTCTTCTTCTTCTTCCAAAGTTGCTATAAGGGCAACTCATTACATGACTACAAACTCAAAAACACACAAGAGTGCACAACCCAGGTGTTAACCTCAAAACCCATGTACAAAGAAAACAAGTGTATATGGGGTTGCATCACCTAGTGTAGATCTTGTATTGCAATCAAACCTTGTGTGTGTGTGTGTGTGTACGTGCTCCCAAGACCTAAAGTTGGCAGTAAAACAAACTTTGGAACTACTCGCTCCTTCCTCCTTCGAAGCTCCGGAACTCAAAACTTCACAACTTGTAGCTTGTTTCCAATGTCCTTTCTCCCTCACTTATGTTGTTGCTAGCTATGGTTGTTGTTGTTCTTGTTGTAGCTGCAGTACAAAAGTAAAAAAAAAAAAAAGTAGCAACAACTCAAGAACACAAGAAACCAACAAGCAAAAGAAACCCAAGAAACTCAAAGCTAAGAAAAATTTGCCATTTTCAACATTAAGCGACAGAGAGGAGTTTTTTCTAGAATTAAATTGAAAAGAAGGAAAAAAAACATAGTGTATGTAAACAATGGCCATGTAATAGCCATCATGAGCATTAAGAAATCCAGTTTAACTATGGAGGAAACTCCCCCTGACAAAGGAATTAAAAAAAATTAACAAGAGAAGGGAAGAACTTGGCCTTTTATATCGTTGTCAACAAAGCTGAAGCCCTGAATAAGCCATAACCCTAAAACATCTAATAGTGTACAATAACCTAAGAACGCACATTAACACTAAGAGCATACATTAACCCTAAAGGCATGATTAGCATGCCCATAATTGGCTGTGATGTATGAGGTCATGCATACATGCATGACAAATTTGGATTACATTGAAATGGCAAAAAATTTCAAAAATTGCCACAAGTTATGAATCCTATTATTTTCCAAGTTCATAACTTCTTAATATGAAGTCCAAATCAGAAGATTTCACATGCAATATTGTAACCTTTGAAGAGAGCTTTCCAATTAAGACTTTCAATTGGATTTGATTTAACCTTTCAAAAAATCAAATAGATGGTTGGGAGTCAATTTAGCAATTTAATTCCCAATCTTTTAAATGGCCATAATTCCTCTTGGAATTACTTTTTTGCAATGAAATCTCATTGGAGTATTTTACTTTTCATAATATTTTCAATGTTTTAAAGAAGGATCAATTTATACAAGGTTTGATTTAGTGTTGAGTAGTTTTTTTTTTTAATTAATAATTTTAGTTCCACTTTTTTTAAAGTTTAAAAATCAAAGAACCTGTCATTCCAATTTCTTTATAAAAAATGGAATAAAAAACCTATCTAGTTCTAGTTTAAAAATAATTTAAATTTCCTAGTTCCTAACGAAGTTAATCATCTTTTGGTTAAAAAAAAGGCAATTATATTTGATAATTCTTTAATTGTTTTAAGTTGGTTCTAACTAGGTAGTTTGGGTTCGGGGGCAAAAATATAGGCCAACCCATTGGTGGACCAGAGTGGGTTGACATTGCAATGTATGTGTCCATAAATGACATAATTATATAGAATTGTTGACATGAGGTCCTGTTAAAATAGTATGAATTTTACACCTATTTAAATGCATAACATCCTTCCCATTCTTAAAGATTCAAGAATAGGCACATTAAGCTTTTCTCCTACACTTCATGATCTCAATATGCTAATGTGAAGGATGAAGCTTGCACACGGTCTTTCAATCTCACATACATTTGTTGCACCAAGTTTATTTTATTGGGTTTTGGGTTTGGAGGGTTAGATGTTGATCATTAATCCTATGGTGATGGCATATAAGAATGTGGAATGTTTTTGGGTGAAAGCACAATCAAATAGACATGTGTTAATCCTTGTAAATTCAAACATAAAATAGCGATACAAATTCGATTTATAACCTTTCAATCATTAATACAAGTATTTATTTTGTTATTATCATTTCATATTAAAAATTCACAAGTTTAATATGCATTCAAATAGACTTTTGAAACTCAATTAATTTTGTTGGAACGTTAATGTCTTTGAAAGTAGGTTGCAAGTTGATGAAATGAGTGTATTCTTTTCAAATTGATGGTGCCTCAACTTATATTATGTACTTTCAGATTTATAATAGATAGTCATATAAATATATAGTTTATAAATATCTGAATAGTTAATATCCAACCGTCAACTAAACAAATCTCTCTCCTCTATCTCTTCCATCCCTAACCAGACATTCAACACAACTCTAGTGTTATCTTAGGAGGTTTTGAAGATTGAAAAAATTCTTGACTTGGGTTTAAGATCTACTTAAAAGTGACCCTAGGGTTTTTTGTAGCAATGTGGATACACTTGTTGTGCGTGAAATGATATAATTACACACATCCAACCCATGGTTAAGGTGTTGGTGACGTGTCATGAGTCCTTATACTTTAGGCTAGGCTGTAGTTGGTTCATGCATGAATATTTTGGCGAGGTTTCCTTTCTTGATTCGTTGTCCATTGAATTTTGACAATTTTTTTTATTGAAAGATATGTGATCATGACTTTATTTTTAAAAAACTCAGTTCCCAACATGCCTTGTTTCTAGGATTGCCCAAGGAGAACCCTACATTCCTACATCAAACAAACATTTCAACTACTTACTAACATTACTTTAGATCTCTCACAGCCCAATGATTGTACAATCCATAATACCACCCGTTGCCACCAACTATTCAATATTTTGTAATACAAAACCATTAAATCCTGCTCATCAAAATCTTTCCAACAACACCAAAGACACATTCCAATTCCTCCAAAATTTTCAGCTACAATTTAATTTAATTTTCCGTGAAGAAATCATTCAATATTCAAGAACTTTTGCACCGTGAGTCCAAACATCACAGAACCAAGCCCATGCACCCCTCCTTGTCAAGAGCTTTCCAAAGATGCCAACACGATCTGAAGCATCCTGGTTCAGTGGATCTCATAACTACAAAACAAAACAAACAACCTTCATAGATAGATGTGCTCTGCTTCCATTCAAAGGTCTGTAAGTATAGAGCACACCTTCAAAACTTCACAGTACCCTCAATACCTCTATTACCATACGAGTAAAGGTTCTCACATTTGGTCTGTGGAGCTCAATGTTAAAATTTTCTTTACATCACACCTCAATATGCAAATTGGCACGTGCAATTCACCATTTGCCAATGCACTTAATTCAACAATTTTGTGTACATAACAAATACCTCTGGAGTAAATATAAAAAGAGTGTGGCATTCATAGGGGTTGCTTACTAGATGTCATCCGAGAGGTAGGCTGGTATGCAGACAATGCATAAACAATTTTCCCATTCCAGCCTGCCAGAAGCCAGCCATTATCTTCACCAATGGCAAAACCCTTGGGAAAATGCCTCAGCAGGGCCCTGATTTTGGCTTTAGTACTTTCTGATATATGCATCTGTGTGAACCCTGCTCGTAGACTTCGTGCCTGCCATGAAGTGTAGGGCTCAGCACGCTCAACTCTCTCCAGACCTTCACAAGCCACTATATTGAGGATGGCACGACCATGAAACTCTTGCTCTATAATAACCCTGTGAGGATGCTCTGCTGGCAGTAAAGCAGCAAATGCTTCAAACAATGTTGAATAGAGATCCATAGCCCCCTGAAACCGGGACATAAAGAAGGGTGCATTGTAGTTTCCATTCAGCACTCCATGCACAAATATCTGTAGAAAGAAATGAAAAAATCAAAAGGAAAAGAATTAAAAAACCAGAGGCCAAGCAGGATATGCACAGATTTACTGTCTCATATGCACCACCAATGATCCAATTTCAGCACCCTTCTCATGAAATAAAGACCTCACAACATTCAAATTGACAAAAGAAATACAGACACTTAAATAGAAATGACCCCACACTAGACTGCATTGAAATGCTTCAGAGGGAATCATCTAATGAGACATATTACTGGCATGGGTGTGGCAATAAACAACTCTCCCATTAGTTATGCATTGTCATGACATAACAAGACAATGCATGCAAAGAATGAACAGTACCTTTGGGTTCATGCTTTGAATCCTGCTCAGAAACAGATTTCGAGGGCTTGCTGCCATTACATATTCATCAAACAAATGGTGAAGTCTGAAAACACAGTTGACTGCAAGTACTTCATCTCTGCGCAAGAAAAGGTGTGCTGGGGTGATTGCCTCCCATTTCTCAGCAATGGCATGGAAGTCAAAGGGCACTCCAAGTTGCCGAGCCACACGAGCAAGCCTGTGACCAGTTTCTTTAATTCTTTCTGTGGGTCTGAATCCAGGTTTTGGCCAATCTATGCCTGAAGCCAAAAAAGAGGACAGAGGTCACAAATTCCACATCTATGGCCTCACCAAAACCTCGAAGGAAGCAAAGTTTTAATGGCACATCATTTTCTCCACATCAATTTATCCTTGTTAGACCCATTATGAACTTAGTTCGTGAAAGCCACAGATTGCCTGAGGGTTTCTATGAATGAAGAAACACAGCTTTGGTATCTCTGCTCCAACTGAGCTTTCATTCAACCCAGGATGGAGAGGACAATGCCATTGAAAAATACCTGTTATCCGAAGGTGAGGGGGCCCTCCAGGAAGCTGAGAAAGATGGTAAATAAGAGATGGCCATTGCATTCCATAGAGGATACCATAGTCAACTATGTGGACTCGTTTTGCATCACCAAAGGCTTTCAGAATAGCCAGATTGGCGAAGAAGTAAGACATTTTGAGGAGGGGGCAATGATCAAAAAAGTTGAGAAAGGCGTTCAATACTTCAGGTGCCGAGCGATGGTTGTGGTTCACAGCTGTGTACAGCTGTCCACCTGTTCCTGTCATTCTTGCAACCTGGCATCCATTTATCACAGAACTCAATAACTTTCACGACCTGAGCAATCTGACCTTCAGCTTTCATGTCTCTTATAAAAGATGTCTAGTAATACCTTTATGCAGTGATCCCAAGAAAATAGTTGAGAATCAAAACTGTAATCTTCAAACAAAAGACTGAATCAGGGACTCATATGACACATAGTTTTTACAAGCATCACTATGACAAATATTTCAACTATCTTCAACCCATACATTCACTTTACATGAATGTCTCTTATTTCCAGGTTCATTGTACAAGCTGCATACTGTTCTCAACAGCAGCTAATTGAGTAGCAAAATAATGAGGGCTAGTGAGTAAACTGACCAGAGCTTCCAGAAAATAGTGGGTCATGCGTTGTTCTGCATTTCCAATTGCTGATGAGTGCTGGCGAAGCTCTGCAATCAGCTTGTTAGCTTGTGAGAGGTCATTTGCTTCAATCACCTGTGCACACCTGAAGTAAAACGCAACAAGCCTCACTTGATTAGGAAAACTCATGAACAGTGAAGGTTACAAATTAGAAGCAGACAACTATGTGTGCCAGGTCTGCCAAAGGAATTAGGCTACAAGTACTAAAAAACAGTGCATACAGTCATATGAAGGGACCATTGTTCTAGAATCAGAGTCAGCTGCATCCTGGTATATCATTGTTCTTTGACACAACAATTCTCATGGAGATTGCTAAAGGGAGAGCTCAAGTAGGATGAACTATTACCTGACAGGGTCATTGCCATGTACCGAAGAACAAGCAGATTCTCTGAGAGCAACAACACACCAGCCTTGACTAATTGTGCTTTGTTCTTCACATGGGTGTAAATTTTCTACTGTTGCTACTGGATAACTTCCACTACCTTGTGGACCAACCCACAGCAATATAAGCTGAGATGTCTCTGGATCTGTGTATGAAGTTGTCCTTCACACGAAACACAAGTGTAGCTCTATTGCTTAGGAGAACCCTAAAGCTGATATGTACCTTAATGGATGTGACACATTGTTTCTTAGCCAAAGATTCTCTTCCAAGACACTGGCCCAGTGAACTGTCCTTCCCATAGAAGAAGAGATCCCTCCTTGCTCAAGAAGGTTGCTAAGAAGGTCAGCAATGAAGAAATAGTAAAAATAGGCAATATCATTCCAGAAGAGGTGTGTCTGTTTCTCCACAAGTTACCTGCAATGGCATGAGTGAAGGGAATTACAAACTTCCATTTTCATCTATAAGGCGAGTATAGGGGTGTGGGGGAAACAGGGGAGGAACAGAATAATTTACCTGAACAGAAGATGATGCAGATCATCTTGAAGTATGGGATGCCCATTTGTAATCCACAGGGAGCTGGTTGGCTTTGAGACATGGCAGCTGTTGCCACCTCCATCTGGAATGTGTGAATGGTGAAGGGCATCTTCTGAGCATGCAGTAAGAGACTCAGAATTGAAGCTGCACTGAGACATGCTGCTCTGAGCGCCTAGTGCTGCAGCTGCCTCAGGAGGGTGCATCTCTGTTCGACTAGGTGCTCCCAAACCTCTGTTTCCAGGATCCAAGTCTAGAAATGGATCACCAGTTTCATCATTTGTGAAGCTGCTTCTCGAGCCGTTTTTGAGTCCACCTAAGATGTCAGCTACTACGGGATCGTCAAGAACGTCATTCAGCCAATCGTCTGAGTATAGATCCTTCTCAAGGGTTTCACTGTCAAACTGAGAACCGTCGTCACCAGCTATCAGATCCCCCAGCTCTTGCGTCATAGCTTGGTATGCACTACTCTCCAGAAACATACACTTATTGGACTCCGGTTCCTCCTCCACGAAGCTGTTCAAATACTCGTGGAAAGTGTTGGCTTCTCCTTCCGTAATGAAAAACTCCACACCGTCGAGATCTGCCAAGTTAGACGGACTTGAGCCCGCCTCTCCTTGACTAGGCGCAGTTCCTTTATCATCAGGACTAGGGTATGCATCCCGCAAAGAAGCGAGACTAGTACTATTTTGGGAAAAGAAGTGAGAGGCGAGATCAGCAGGTGCTGCCGGCGCCAGATGCGCCAATGAATTGGAGTCGTGCACAACACGAGTGGTAGCAGAGAGTGGTGGTCGATGAGGAAGGGGACTAGGAGGAGTTGTTACGCACTGTGTTCTACTAACAACGCTCTGCAGCCTGTCGTGAGGGAAGAGGAACGGACATGATGACCTCAAAGCATCGTCGTTGAAGCCGACCTCGACCTCCTTCGGCTTCGGATCTTCACCCTCTTGGAAGACAGAAAAGAGCATAGGCTTCTTCTTCTGAGGGAGGCGCGCGGCAAGCTCCGGAAAGATGGAAGAGAGCGATTCTAAAGCAGACTGCTGCTGTTCCCGTTGTTGGGGTGGGGGGATGCAGCTAATTGTCAATTGGCTGCTAGCAGAGCGCTTCTTCGCGTTGGGCATCTGCGTGTGAACCCATGCCTGCTGAAGCTGCAAGGCAAGGGGAGACACTTCGCCTCCACTTCCTCCTGATTTCGCATCCTTTCTTCGTGCCATCTACTTTGTCTATTATCTCGTCTCCACTCCAATGCTGCTCAGACCGTCGTCTGTCTTGTCAGACAACTCCATCTGCATCCCCCCCCCTCTCCTTCTCTGCTCCTTCATTGCTGCATTCATACGATCTGCTTCTCGTCCTCTCGTGTTCAGCACCTCCTCTATACCGTCTTCTGTCTTGTCACACAACTCCTTCTGCAGCCCCTCCTCGTCTCCTTCTCTGCTTCGGCATTGCTGCATTCATAAGTCCGTCTGCTTCTGGTCCCCTCGTGTTCATGACTCTTTCCGTCTCTGAAATCTACTTGAAAGCTACCTGGAAACTCGTTAAACACAATTCGCAAATTCGATTCATCGTTTTGTCCAGAATTCTCTCACCGCCTGCATCATCCACATGCTCCTGTTGAAGCGTTCTCGCAACACCCCTAGGCAGAAGCGGCAGTAGGACGCAGACGCATGAAGCGCAACATCGACATCAATTCGCCATGCAGGCACCTCGTTGTTCTTCTTCTTCTTCCTAGCGCTGGTGGTGGTCCTCGCTCGACGTACATGGTTCGTAAGCTCCGTGACCAAGGGTATTTTAATTTTCAATCATGTGACGTAGGAGTGCGTAGGAATCAGACACAAAGAATAGTCCATGGGTTGCATGGAAATTCTATTTCTAAAATTGGCTGCGACTGTTTTTGGCCTGGACTACTAGCGCTTCCTAAGAACACCCTACCTATTTCCTAGCTACTGTACTTACTTAGGGGGGAAATTATTCTGTTTCATATTAATTAGTTCGGGGTGCCTCACAAGTTCAACATTTTTGTTTTTTTGTTGGGGCAATGAGCCAATTTGATTGTCTATAAAGATGCAGTGCCTCTCCCTTCGGCCCACCTACATACACTTGGCATGGGAGAACTTTGGGCAAAACATACGGTATTAAAGCGCGGTGATATTAGGAACGCCCTTAGGGAACATATTGGGAACCCAAGGAATATATTGAAAACCCATTGGAAACTTGAAGGGAACAGGTTGGGAACAAAATGAAAAAACCCCTCCACCCCCCCTCCACCCCCCCTCCACAGCCCACCCACCCACCCCCCAACTCAAAAGAAACAAATCCAGGCACTTTGAGTGCATGCTGGGCCTTCCCATTGGCTGCATGAAATTTCTATTTCCAAAACTGTTCGTCACCATTTTTGGCCTGGGCTAATACCCCCATTATAAACTCTGGGGGTACTTATTTATTTACTGTGCCCCTGCCATTAGCCCAGGCCAAAATTGGTGACAAAGAGTTTTGGAGATCAAATTTTCATGCAGTCAACGAGAAGGCTCAGCATGCACTCATGAGGGGTTCAGTTTTTTTTCATTTTGGATGAGAGGGGTGTGGGGGGAGGCGGGAGGAACTCCCATGTATATAAATTGAAAAGGTTGACCATAGGGGGAGCACATTTGTGTCTATTTTGTGACTCTGGGTCCAAAGAAGTGCTTCTTTTGACAAGTGCCCAATGTTCCAAAAAATTTGGTGTTCCCTTCCAGAAAAAAGAAAAGAAAGTGTGAAGCCCACACATGAACTAATTAATATGAATCACAAATCCCAGAATTCATGTCCGAATTAGGGTACATGTGGGACAGGACAGTCCCCAAAAAAAAAGTTTCCTGCCTTGTTAGTGTGGCGACGAGCTGGAACCAGTGGGGATTTTTTTTGTGGCGAATTTTCACTACTTTCCGAAAAATATTGTTCTCAAAAAGAATACTCTGTCACAAATTCCCTGTTTTAAAAAAATAATAATCAAAATTCGAATTAAACAAAAGATGTTGTGAGAACTCGCATACAATATGAAAAAAATATGAAAGGGTGCTCAAGCTTTTCTACTGGAAAGAATTCATTGTGAAGAAAAATAATGCAGCAAACCCGTCTTTACACCACCACTTGCTTAAGGTCTCAATTGATGAAGTTCCTTTGGGACCATCCTAACACCACCACCTAAGATAATTGTCAACTCTGACACAAATAGCTTGGTGGTGCCTACCCCTACGCCTATCAAATTTCTTGAGAAGTTTCTTTTCCACCCCAAGGTGTGTGTTGGGCCCTGATCCCACAGGGGATAAGGTCCTCCCATTGGTTTTTGGGTTGTTGGAATTGTACGCAAGAATGGCAGTTGCAGACTGGTGGAAGGAATGGAACTAGTTTCTTGATCGGAGGCTTCACATGAGGGAAGATTTTTTGAAATATGTTTTGTGTTCATGTGTTCACAAAGGGTTGCATTGAAAGTGATTGTGTCTAGGGTTTGAGAAGAAAGCAGTGAAATTAGGATTTAGGCAGAAAGTGAAAAAATTAGGGTTTAAGGTTTGGTGTAGAGGTGGTTTGATTTGTTTATGGTTTTGCATGGAGGTGGTTTTGCTATATGGTTTCAATGTGAAAGTGATGTGGTGGTGCTTGGATTTTTTTATATTTGGAGCGTGGGAGGTAACTCCTATTACATTTGTCAAGTTAGTGCATAGTTCGACTTGTTTGTGTGTGTTTGGTGGGGAGGCAATTTGATTTGTTTGTGGTTTCGCATTTAGGTGATTTTGTTGTATGGTTTTAGTGTGAAAGTGACATAATGGCATGTTATTTTTTTGTTTGTTTGCAGCATGGCCGGAGGTAACTATTATTGCATTCGTCAAGTTGGTGCATACCTCGATTTGCTGTTCCTTTTTTTCAACATTTTGTGTTATTTGGTTTGTTTGATCATGTAATTGAGGTGGTGGCTAGTGATTTTTTTTCCATTTGGAGTGTGGTAGGTAGCTACTGCTACATTTTTGGAATTAATGCATAGCTCAATTTCTTACTTCTTTTTTTGAACATTTTCTATTACTAGTTGTTACTAGTTTTGTGTGGTATGTTTGAGCATGGAAAAGAGGTTGTGGCGCGCATAAATTTTTTTTGTTTGGATTGTGACAAATGCATTTGTTGACTTGGTGCTATTTTTTTGTGGTTTGTTTGTTTCTTACTATGTAACTATTAATAGTTTGTTGTTGTGGTCTCCATATGTAGGTGCTACTAACGGGTGGCTGGTGGGGGTTGTGGTTTGGTGATTTGATGGTGGTTACTAATGACTAGAGCTACAAACCACAAATTCATAATCGTTTGGTTGAATATTCATGAAAGTGTGAGCTTTCTAAAACACATTTCAAAATCCAGTTTGCATATGATTTTTAATGATAGCAATCTTGCAAAAAGGTTGCTTGTAGTGTCAAGTGGGAACATTGTCTTGATGTAATTGTTGTTGCTATGTATTTTGTCATGTTGAAAGAACAAGGTACAAGTTGTTTGTTGTGTAATAAAGATTCTTCTTGCATGAAATGTAGTGTACAATAGGACACAACATCGTTTATTCTTGAATAGGAGAGGATGAATTTTTCACGTGGAAGAACTATCTTGATGTACTTACTACTACTATGTCTTTTGTCATGTTGAAATAACAAGGTACAAGTTGATTATTGTGTAATAAGGATTCTTCCTTCATGAAATTAGGTCTAAAGTAAGTTACAATAATGTTTATTCTTGAGCAAGACATGAAGAATTTTTGGTGGGCTTGGAAATAGGAATTTCTTAATCAGATTGTCACTCTATGAAGGTTCTTGATTGTTAGAGTGAATGTTTAAAAAACTATGACCCCTCTAAACAAATTACTACATGTTAATATCAAAGCTTGGCAACTTATCAACCTTTAATCAATTGGGTGCATAACAAAAAGAAGTTTGTACATGGTGTTGAATGACAACCATCTTGCAAAATTGTTGTTTCTATTTTGAGGTGGGAATAGTGTGAACATGTGATTGCTACTAGTAGTTGTTGATCTCATGATGCATTTTAAAGTTGTCACCACTTTGAGGTTGAAATGCAAGTTCCAAAGTGAAAGAAAGGCTTATACAACATTTGTGAATACTTTTGAACTTAGTGTGAAAAGTTGAATGATATTAAAAAATATCATCAAAGCCATTACTAAGGAAAATTCTTGACCAAGGACAATAACATGTCAATTTGTTATGTTATGTTTTGGGAATTATTCATTTACATAAGGATTACAATTAGTTTGTAGTTTGTTATTAATTTATTGATAGATGTTGGTTTGTATTATGCAGGTGTGGAAATGCAAAACATGGCAAATTTTTATTTTAACTGGACATTGAAATTTTATATAAGGAATCAAACTTCCAAACTAATTAGGGTTTGGAATATAAATTTTTTTAGTTGAATGTTGTGGTTGTTTTCATAAACCTAGGTTGAGAAATTTTAGACAAAATTTGCAACAAATAATGTGGTAAGCAAATGTTTTCTTTTGAGCTTTTTGGATTTGGCTACAAAAAAATCAAGAAAAAAATGCATAGTTTGAATGCCATATTTGTAGGACTATTTGAAATAAATTATTAATTAGGCAAACACCAATGTGGATTTTTTTAGAATATTCTAAAATGTTACAAAATCTAAGATTATAAGGTTTTGTAAAAAGTTTGCATGTGGTATATCCTTGTGAGACTGGCAAATGTTGATGTTTTGCAATTGAATTATTTTTATCTTTGGAAATTGTTAATTTTGTTATAATAATATGAAATGTGTATTGCCAAGTGTTTTCATAAGATTTTTTTGTACTAGAAACCTTAACATGAACCTTAACCCAAAAGTTGAAATGTATATTTTAGGTGAAAGCATGGTAAAGTGGACCAACAATGTACCTTGCACCAAAAACCAAAAGTAATCAAAAAGTAATTTTGGGTCAAGGATTGGGGAACAAGGACATGGTTTATTTTAAATTTCAAATTTAGGGTATAGCTAGGTCTATAGGGAAGGCGGGCTCCTTCCCTATTCTACATCTAGGTTGTTTGTTGGAAAAACCATTATCATGAAACATTTCCCTTCCCTCCGGCATTCAACAATGCCACCATTGAATGAAAATTGTGAAAATGGAGTCCCAACGAGCATTTTATTACTTATGCACTGGTGTATTCCAAACTTTTCTTTGTTTTTTTTCCTTGAAATGTTGACATGGTTTTTAGGGTTATTAACATTTGTTTGGTCTAGTACATTGTGGGAGGGAAATTTAAATAAAAGTTTTGGGTGTTGCAAAAAATTGTGCATGAGTGGCAAAATCTTCCTACTAGCTTGTGTATGTAAGTCTACTTGCTATAGCACTGCATTTAAAATCCACAACATCTTTATCAAAATGTTCCAATCGTATCACCATATGTATTAATCTTCAAAATTTTCAAGTTTCTTTTTTTGTGTTCGTGTTCATAGTCGATCTGCTAGTCCTTGAGGTTCTTGGTGAAGTGCAGTGAAGAAAGTTCAAAAATTCAAGTCATTTTGGTTTTGGTTTAAGGTTTAGCATAGCTTATTTCTTCTGCATATTTTGAGAGAAAAGAAATTTGCAAAATGTTGATGAAGGTTGTGAAGTTAGAACCTTTGATTCCTCTCGATGGAAATATTCAAGAACTAGAGTTTATTTCAAAGTGACAGAGATAGAAACTTGAGTGGAAGAGTCAAAATTTTGGTCATGCAACTTGGACAATAAATGATTTTGCAAACAACTTGAACTTGGCTACCATGGGTCTAGATCCTCGTAAAGTCATCACTTCCAAGGTCATTTCTTAGGAAGACTTGGTACTTGTGTTTAGTGAAAAGCATCAGAATGGATGGAAGGTTAAGGTGAATGACCACTTGTCTGAGGATGAATTTGCATCTTTGCATAAACTTTATGAAGATCTCTATGCACACCCACCACCCAATAATGACTACCCCAACATTTTCTTGAAAGGTTGGCTAACATATCGAAGTGGGAGGGCTGACAATTAGGTGCGTTATGCATATGACACTATAGAAAAACAAATGAAAAGGGCCAAGAGACTGATGCTACCATTAGTGCCACCTTCAAAAGGGAACAAAATTTCGAGTTCGTCCAAACACAATAATGCAATTTCTCTGCGAGGAAATCCAAGTTTTGTTGAAGATGATGATTGTTTTGTGGTGGACAAACCCAAGCATTTGGAAGTTTACCTTCCAGAACAACTTGTTGTTATGAAGGAATTGTTGGATTTTTTAAGTTTGAAAAAAAGACCTTTGCTCCATCAAAGACAAAAATGCAAAAAGAAAAAAGCGAGCTTGAGGGCCAAGTATTATTTTTAACATCCAATTTGTTGGACTGAAAGAAGGAATATGAAAAGGAGTTGAAGAAATTAACTTTTTGGGAACAAATGGTATGTGATTTGCAGAGTGGAGTGGATGTTGTGGGGCTTCAGTCACTAATTTCCCCACCGACCTTTAGTCTCAAGTAGTTGAAAAGCTTAAGAAAGCAAAGCAAGATCAAAACCTACAACAATTCTTGATGAATTATTGTGCACTTAGGATTGAAGAAGGCAAAAAGGATCATGAGGTTGTGTTTCAAAAGTTGGCAAACATTGCCATAAAGCTTGATGTTCTAGACCATCAAGTAGACCATAGCAAGATTTGGATCCAAGGTCTTGTGCATCAAGTCCAACTAATGTCAAATGGGTCAAAAGTCACTATTGCACCCCTCCTTGTAAAAAGCCCGAACAACATATTAACAAGAAGACTAAGCTCAATCACAGTGATGGCTTGTCCTATATGTGATTTTTTTAATGAAAATAATGACATTATAATGATGTCTTGTGGATGTACTTACCATCCATTTTTCCTTATAATGTATATCATGGAATTAAAAGTTGATGCATGTGCAAGGCTTACTTGTCAAGAGGTGTTCTCCAACCATTGGATCACTAAGTTTGGGTTCAAGTAGATTCATGTTCCAATGAGGAGGATTAAGCTTGAGAACTTAAGATGTTCTTCAAGGCTTGGTTGTAGCACAATGAAAAGTTTCCAAGGTTCAACTTCAACTAGAAGTTGTAAGATTTATAATTTTCTACTCAATTACCTTTTGAAATTTTAACCATATATCTTTTTTTTAGCTTGCATTATGTTTAGGTATGATAGATCCCCCTTTGGACAATTTGCCCAAGTAGGTACAACCTCATGATGCAGCAAATCATGAACTTGTATCAAGACCTAGGAACAATCTTCCCCTTGTTGCACTTTTGAAGAGCATAATGTGATTGTTGGTGTAAATTACCCAAGTTAAGAACTATTTATTATTTTTAATATGGGTAGTAAGCTTGCAAGGGCCACCATAGTGTAAATTAATAGATTATAATAGCTTAGTTGTTGTGGTACAAGTGGACCCACTAACATAATGTGTTTTTGTAGTTTCCCAAGACGTAAGAACCATATGCATTTTCATCATTTTGCAAGTACATTATATCATTTTAAGTACATTTTTGAAATCACCAATTATGCAAGTGCTATGGAAAAAATATGTCAACTAGACTCCACCAAAGGTAAAATATGCCAAAAACCATAAAGTAGGTTTTAGATTGGGGTTTGATAATGTGAAGGATGTAACTACTTGTCAAGTGTGCCTTTCAAGTAGATTACATTAGGAAGCAAGGATGAGTGTACAAGTGGGTTTCAATGTTAGTAGAAATAGGAAATGATCGGTATGCATGTACTTACTAAATGATTGTGCAATTAGAATTTTAACAAGTAAAATGGACTATTGTTGATGAAATAGATGTCCAAGTAGATTACTTGTTTTGGTAAGTAGGGATCCACTTTTGTAATGCATGTTTTAGTAGAACATAAATTATGCAAGTAAAGTAACATTGAACAAGTAGATGTTCAATTGAAAACATGAGGAGGTAAAGTATATTGTTGCCCTAATATGTACATTGTATAATGTTTTAGTCATATTGTGCTAACACTTGGATATTCAACTTGTTGCAGCATTGTAAACCATACCAAAAACAAATATGGAATTACCTACTATGATTGGTGCCACATCAAAAGTAAAACCTCCAAGTGCTACTACAGACACTATCATGTTGGACAACCCACAACTTGTACCATTGTTAGATTTGGGTGAGAAGGAAGGATGTTATAATGAACTAGATGTCATACTAGAGATCAACATCATTGAAGCTAATGAGGTGACACCACTGGGAGTCAACACCACAATCTTTTATGTTTCTCCACCTTTGGAATGTGTGATACGCATTCAAAGTTCCAAGGAAGAATTGGAGAACTCAGATGTTGTTGCAAAAGCCCCAAAAGAAATCAGTCTTTTAGCTATTGTCCCAAATGTTCATGTATGCCAAGTGTCACATGTTCCTACAATGACGCCTTCTAGTAAAAAAATTGATCTTCCTAACCCTACTTCCTATGTTGAAGAACTTTGAAAATCTTTAAATGTTGGGAAAAGCCTTTTGGGAATAGTGGATGTAGAAAAAGTGGATAAAATGGGTGCAAGGGCAAAACATGTGAAAGACTTGGGTGCAAGGTGATGCAACAATGTGGAAGGGTAGATGCAAGCTACACTAGCTCAATATTGGCAGAAATTACACTCCCTACAAGTCCATACAAGATTCTTTAAAATGATTCAAATGAACATGGTTGTTACTTTTTTAAATGTTATTATTTGTTTCTTGGAGTAATACAAGTTCAATCACCTATAAACCTTCCCAAATCTATGTGAAAACTTGTATTTAATGTCGTTGATGTTAATTTTTAATTTGGAAGTCCTTAAAAAAAACGCCACAAAGTCCAAAAGAATAATGCCCCATCTAAAACTTTCAAAAAATATGTTTTTGGGACAAAGAAATTGAAAAACAAACAAAAATTATAACTCATATGGACTTACAAAAAAATGATCAAAATTTAACCATTCAAAAGTCCCTAACTTAAAACAATTAAGGTTTTCAAATAAAAGACTCTTCATATGAACTTATCATTTTGTATTACATTAGATATTGAGTCTCAATAACAAATTTGGAATGTGAATCAACATAATGTTTCCCATTTTGTGATGTTTCAATTAAATGATCAGTCCATATTTTTTACTTCAAAAGTCCATTATTACTAACAAATGAATGTTTTATCAAGAAATAACCACACAATTCTCATCATAATGAAGTTATTGGTTTAGATCCAAGTTCCAATTAGTAAATCTAAAGATATATTAATCACCATATGCATTTGACTGAAAGGTACCCAAGGAAAAAAACATTTTTTCGTCACAAAAATGAGCCACTATAGCTTCCATCTACTCGGAAAACAAAGTTCCTACTACTATAGATGTTAGTGTCTTCTATGGCAAAGGCAATGAAAAGGGATGAAAAATATTGAAAAAAGATGGCATCAAAGCATTGGTTGCCTATGCTACAAAACAAGGAAAATACATGTCCACACAAGGTAGCCAACCCTTGAGTGTAGCATCCCAACGAACTTCTATTGCAACAAAATTGGCTTTTGTTGTAACCAAACCAACTTTTGTTGTAGCTAAAAGAACCTCTATTGCAACCAAACATAACATAGGTTCTAATAATGGTCATGTTAGACATGTTTAAAGGTATGAATTTATGGTTCAATAGTTTCACATTTTTGTAATTAGGAATATCTATGTTTGTTGAATTGGTGGATTATTAGACGTTTCTAAATGTTATGTAATCCAAGTTGAAGCTAGATTGCACAATGGACACTATTAGAATTCCTATTTTTTCAAACTAACTAAGTTGATTGGATGGGTTTTTTTTACTACAAGACATGTATTTTTGACTAATCAAATTAGTCCAAAACAATGCAAATGTTAATTTAGTACCGGTCTAGTAGATGTTGAAGTGAAAAAATGACATAATTATTTGCAAGTTTCATTAACAATGTTGGATAATAAACACAAAGAATCAAATAAATAGTAAACAATAGATAGTAGGTACATAACACACCCAATATTGCAAGTAGGACATAAACTAACTACAAGTATCACTAACCCTAAAATAAGTAGAATGTTATAATTTCCCTCACTAGATAGGATGTAGATGTTAGTAGGACATAACAAAAGCAACAAGTAGACCAATAGTGAAGTTGTAGAACCTATCAAGTGTTCAATAGTTATTGTAAATATAAAGTAGAAAGTTTAATGTACCAAGTAACACGGATTCATTGCACAAGTACAAAAAATATTTAGGAGCCTCAATAGATAATTCCAACATCAAGTAGATCAGAATGTTTGAATAAGTAGATTAAATAGAAAACAACAACATGTACCAGTTCAAGAAATAGATGATCCAGAAGTGAAGTAATGAAAATGGAAAACAACTTGCAACTATATGTACTTGTGTGAGTCTTCTAAGAAGTAGATCTAAACAAACAAGCAAACTTTAAGTGGAAATAGTAACACACATGTACTTGTGAGAATTCATTCATTATTGTTATGGAAAGCAAGTAGAACATCAACAAACACTGAAGTATGAAAATTAACATTACTGAAAGTACACAGTAGTGATTGGTTACAAGCAAAATGTACACAATAGTGATTGGTTATAAACAGAATATACATAGTAGTGATTGGTTTTATATAAAATGTACTTACTAATGATTAGTTACACTTGCACAATAATGACTTGAATTATCCTTGCTCAATCTACACAACAAGTGTACATGAGTAGATCTCTTGAAAATTTTGGAGGGCTAGTAGGTTACTTGCGACTTTTGCAAATAGTGTGTTGGATGTTACTCAAAGGTCTTTGGTGTAATTCACTTTCATTTCATGTCTTTAATGATTGGTGAAACAATTGTTGCTATCTCCCACCAATTTATTATCAGTCCTCTATTCTTTTCATTCATCACATGTCACAATAGTGTTTCCAAAGCATCCCCCCCAAAAAAATTCTCCCATGTTTGATAAACATGAATTCACCTGACCATTGCATTTTTAATAGAATATTTTGAACCACCAAGGCTCCTTGCAATGTGCCTTTGGTTAGAGGTGACATTGCTAGATACCACAGCAAATAATAAGACATTCTTGAATGTCAAATTCGGGTTTTGTCTTGTACCTGCCAAATTGCCATAAGCAGCATTCATGTTTTCCAACATTCCCTTGTCACCTTCAAATAATCTCCCACTTGTGACATAATTCGGTAGAAGATTTTCCACACTATGATGCTTTAATAGTCTACGAATGACGTCTTTTTTTTCCACCTTTGTCAAATTGTGTGCATGGCTTTTTAATTGCTTCAACATCAATGATGCAATCCTTCCACATTTTCTTTAGCTACAAATTCGTTGTTCTCCATTTGGATTTCTTGGACCATCATCTACACCAAATTCAGGGGCAACATCAATATCAGGGGGTGGGTTTGTAAATTTTGCATTTGCCACTTGTTTAGCTTTATGTTGTCAAATTGATTGGTGGTTACATTATGTTTATGCATCAAGCCTGCAATAGTTCAAGTATCATGTTAAAGACCACTTGAAATGAATTTGGCTACATTCATGAATAATGATGTACAACTCATCAAACAATTTTGACATCATCCCAAAATTGAAGGGATTAACTCATAAACACATGTACTTTGCTCTTTCCTTTTGTTGGCCTCTTTTCTTACTATTTTTCTCTTGCTTGCTACCTCCTTCTATGTGTTGTTGATTTTTTTGTTCCATAGGCAACCCATTGTTATGTTTTACACAAATCCAATATAAGCCAAATAGTCATTGCTAAGTGGAAAAATGATACACATAAAATAACCAAGTAAGAAATCACTAGCCACAAAACAAGTTATTACAAAGAAACAAGTTTGAATACACACCAAAATGGACACAATTAAAGCTACATACTCTACCAATAGGAAATTTATAATATTTGCATCTTGCTCATTTCAAGAAAGCTTTTAGCCTACATGTGTACAACATAGAAAGTTAATCATGTTGAAATGGAATGTTGCAACCCTAACATTGGGTTCATGACTAAGTGTGAAGTGCAAGGGCCCATGAGGCTAAGAATGTGTTTAAATGTGAAACACATTCTCACAAATGGGGGAAAATGCAAGGGATGAAGCCCAATGACTCCCAAGTGCACTCCCATTTTGGAAATTACACTCATGTGGGAGTTGTGAATGTTTAGAGCCTTGGTTGGAAAGGTAAAAAAACATCAAATTGGGCCCCCAAGACACCATTAGAAAGGTCTTGAAGCATAGATGCTTAAAGTGCCCTCACATTGTTCATCTAAACCTGATTTGCATTAGTTATGATAAAAAGAAGGGGCATTCCATAATTACCTCATTCAGATTGATCAAAATCTCCACAACTTACTAACAAATCTACACAAATAATACACAAGGAACTCATAGCCACCTACGAAGACCATACCTTCCTAACCTTAAACCTCACCACAAAACTCTTCATGAAGTTCATATCAAAATAGAATGGTCCATACAAAGCTTTTGAGCATAATGGTGTGCATAAGGCATGATGAGTTGTGGAATTTTTGGGGAAATAAATATACCTGCATAAGAGGCCTTTGAAGGCACAACAATGATGCCATGGACATCATCAATATGAAAACATTGTTTTTTCTCTTCAAGTTTTGCCAAAATGTGGGTGCCCTTTTTACCATTATCCCACAACAGTTTGCATTGTGTGTTTAACGAAAAAACAAATACACCTAGTTGCAAACGAAAGGTCAATTTTTCTTTTACAAAATCAAACCTTTTCATGCAACCTAAAGCTTTAATCATCTAGATGTCCACACCATTGGAAGTAATTGTATGCCAACTAGAGTTGAAATCTAGTACAAAGATGGAAAACTTACATGGTATTGAGACGTTAAAATAGTTGATTGTGTGAGGTAGATTAGGGTTACATTGTCCATTATTGCATTGTTGTGTTCACCTAGCAACATAGTAGTAACATGCAACAATTTCCCAAAACCTTTACACATGCCCGTGCTACCTTCTCTCTATTTTGCTGAAATTGACAACTGCATCTTTCTACACACCCCTTTGACATTAGTACCAGCACTGGGGATGGCAAACAATGGAAAACTAAAGAATTTATTCAAAGAACTATTAGGTTGTTGCAATGGAAGGCTTTCAGGCTGGTACTTGACAAATACATGGAAAATAAAATAAGAATAATTGATTATTATTATTATTACAATGTACATTTAAACAACTTCAATTTCTTCTAGTTTAAGTTTTGGGAGGGAAGGAATAACATAATTTAACATGAATTTTGTGGCTAATTAAAATACTTTTTTCGTATAATTTACCATGCTTTCACCCCTTTAATTAGCAGTCGTAGCGTAAACCTTAATTTTTAGACCAAAAGTTCACACCCAACCCTATATGAAAGTTAAACCCTAATTTTTCATTAATACTTGAGAAAAAAAACAAAAAGTTCCAACCTTATGCTTGACTTTTAGAAGAACTTTAATTCTCGACCTTTTATGTATATAGTTTTGATATTGGAACTCATTTTTATGGTCTTTTATAGCGAACAATGTCTTTCTTACATAAATTCTCCTCCCACAACCATAAATTTTCTATAGTTTTGTAAGTGTTATGGAGATTTAAAGGTATTGCATTTTCCTTTCACTATGGACGGTTGTAATGTTTATGTTTTCATTGTTTATCATTTATTTCTTTTTGGTTTTTGTTTGAGCTTCTTTATGTTTTTGCTATGTGTTTTGGGAACACTTTGTTTTTGGACTATGAAAAGGGATTGATAATATTGTTGTGTTTTAAGGTTGTTTATAATGCAACTTTGTTTCACTATATATTTATAGAATTGATTACACTATAATTTGTTTGTATATAATTTGTTTGAACTTCTCTATGTTTTTGCTATGTGTTTTGGGAACATTATGTTTCAGGACTATGAAAAGGATTGATATTACTATTGTGTTTTAAGGTTGTTTATATTGCAATTTTGTTTCACTATATATTTATATTTAATAAATTTATTACAATTTTTTTATATAAATTTTTTTCATATAACATGTTTTGATATAGTCTAGTTTTATTTAGTTTTTTATGATATAATATGTACTATAATTTTTTTCTTTGTTTTATGTAGATTGTGTTTGGTAAATATATTATTTCTATGTATTTCAAAAAAGGATATGTTTTTCCAATATTGTTGAATCTTTTTTTGTTGTATTTCCGTCTTTTGCTGTTGAATACTATTTGTATTCAATGGCACAAATTGTTGCTAGCCCAAGCCCCCCCAAAAAAAAAAAAAACAACATTTTTCTTTTGTTCTAGGTGTGATTGACATACAATAAAAAATGTTGAGTGGATGTTTTGAAGGTTATATATTGAATAGATATGGGTCATATGATGTTGTAAGGAGTGGATATAATTAAGTTCATACATTGTGATCTTACAAATAAGGTTAGATTCCTAATTGTCGCCCTTATTGTAAGGGCTACCTTTGTGACCACCTTTTCACCTTGTTTTAATGTTGGGTCTTTTATTCAAGTTCAAAACTTTGGGGTGACATTTTGGAACAAATTTGAAAAAGGTGATTGGTCATTTGTCTTAAAGTTTGGAACCACCACAATGATTGAACAAATTGATCCATTCATGTTTGATTTCATTTTGTTGCTATTCATTCCATTCATAGTTTCATCCAATAACAAGATTTGCAGGAACTTGAAACAATTAAGCATGTGGTCACTAAGATATATGGCAAGTTTTCAAAGAGTTTCATTTTTATTATTGCTAATGGTTTGGGGCCTAATGACACACAAGCACTGTATTTTTTTCTAGAGTTCTACCCCATGATATGTACAATTGGTTGAAACTTATAGCACTAGAAGACTTGCAACCTTTTTGGCTAAAAATGTGGGTAGTTCTATGTTTGGTGAACAATTTTTGACAAACTTTCCAACCATTTTTGTCATTTTTGTGCCTGATGTTGCAACCACTGAAACATTGGTGGAAGTCCACGCGAACACAATAAAGGGTAGGATTATGTAGTGAATTTTGAGGTATGTACAAAAAACTTCTTCTTTTCATTTGTTTTCTTTTCACTTTGGTTTACAAATTTCTTTATGAAATTTCCAATTTAATTGTTCCCATCTTGTCTTTAGTGTAATAATCCTTTGTAGATTATTTCATGGAATGTAATTTTACAAGTTATTGGTAAGTTAGTTATTCCAATTGGAGTTAGTTGCTTTGAGAATGTTTGCACATGTTGTCACCTTCCATCTGTGATAATTTGAATTGATGGCCATTACTGTTATAACCACAAGAACATAGTTGGAGTTGAAAATCAACCTTGGATTTCTTACAAAATAAAGCAACAAAATGGTTCAGATTATGATTACATTCTTTCGAGATCATGGATCAAATCCTTGCTTGGTCATAATTTGATCAATCTTTAAAATTTCAAATAGAGATAAGGCTTTTTCTTAAGGTTGTTTCAAGATAAAAACCTAGGAGATATATTCATCTTAAGTCCAATAGCTGAAATTGTTGGATTTTCTATTTTTGACAAAAATGACCAAGAACAAAAAACTATAGGAGAAGAACCTTTATAATTTGAACCTTAGGATTTGCTTGTTGTATATAGGATACTTGTATGTACATATGGCAGTTATGATTTTGTGCTATTAGTTTTGAGTAGATGTGTGTATTTTTTGTGAACATGACCATCTTTTCAATTTAAAATATTTTTCTGTACATGATCATTTGCAATTGTGTTTTTTTTATTGGAAACTTTGATTTGGGATAACTTGATGTGGAAAAAAAATTGATCTTTGGCAAACTTACTTGTGGGAAACCAAAAAACTTCTTAATTGATTCAAGGTTATCTTTCCTAGCTAGGTTTGAATCGACAGGTCTATGGGGATTTTTTTTCTCGAATCATCTCTTAGATTATACAAAAGATTTATATCACATATTCCTTAATATATTAATATTAATAACAAGAATAATAAAATATTGTGAAACTTAAACATTTAAATAAAAAATATTTAATAAAATTTACTAATAATACAAAAATGTTATAACAATAAATTGTAGAAATATATAATATAAAATAACATATTTTCGAAATATTCTATAAATATCATAAATTTTCATGAAAATTAAAATAACTTTTAAAAATGAGATGATTTAAATTGGAGTTTCATGTCCTTGCATTTGATATGTTTAAAATATTTAATATTTTCAATTTAAAATATTAAATGGTGGATAAAGCCAATGTAACTATGGAAATAGCCTGGTGGCAAAGTTTTTTCAGGTGCAGCCTTTGTAATGTTGAGGGCAAGCTTACCCATTAGCTACCCTAAAACTCCACACATCCCATCTTCAGCAGGGTCTTTGATTGCAACAAACATTGGAACAGCATTGATGCCATCCTTGTTCTAGTGCACACAGTCATCAAAAGTCATGTTTCCTACAAAACCTTGAGCCATTTGTTGTCCTGATTGTTGGCAACCCATGCCTTCACACCAAAGCACAACCTCGGCTTCACGTTGCACCACAACCTCGGCTTCACGTTGCACCACAACCATGCCCTTGCAAAGACCATCCCTCCTCCCAATCACTAGTACCACAACCCTAAACTAAAAACCCCCACTACACTTGTAGTAATCACAATTAGAGCATAATCGAAGGACACTAATACAATGCCTATCAAGCAAGGTTGCACTAGTCCAAACTTAGAGACAATAGTTAACTCCTACACCATACTCTAGAGCTCTGGACAAGTGCAAAGTCCTCTTCTCCATTGCTTCCTAAGCTCCATAGTCCCTCCGGAAAGCCCCCTTTTTTCTGTTACTTTCATATTTTTGAATATTGCCAAATTGTGCTAAATATACATATGGATAATTGCTACTTGAGAACATCACAAAATTTAAAACAAGGGGTGTGTCACACTGTGGCCTTGCCATTTATATTAAATGGTATCTTAAGGCAAAAGAAGAATTATGAAAACTCAAATATTTCACCATGCAAGATTATAATCTTCAAAAACATCCTCTGAAAAGAAACCAAAATCCTTCAAGATATTATAATTCTATAACTAATCTCAAGTTTCAACACAAGCCAAAATATCATCTTTCAAAAATCCTCATACAGAAATAGACCTATTAGCTAGGGGCCAAAATCCCTTAAGCTACTATACTCTAGAATGAATCTAAAAACACAATATCCTTGCCGTGGTAGGCAAGGCCAACAAAAACACTCGCTGGAACCTATAATCTAAATATGGTGAATTCAAACTTTTCCCCTCATTATGACAAAATGTTCTTTTTCCAGACTCCCCTTCTCCCCCTCCCCAAAAGAGCCTTTGTATGAGCAGTACTCCACATTGCTTTGTGGGTGCAGTGCAAAAATTTGCCACAAAAGGAAACACTGAGATTTGGGGGCCCAGAATCGGACCAGACCTTTTTTTACTGGCAAAGTTTTGCCAAAAAGAAAATTATGAATCAAAAAAATCGAAAATGAAGTTATTTTGGAGGCTTTCAGAAGTGATAAATTAAAAAAAAGAGTAAAAATTGTCAAAATTATTACATTTATTTTTCAGTGTGTAGCCAAAAAAGAGAGAATAAAAGGATGATTAAAGCTTTGTACTTCATATATGGTGGTCTATTTTTATAACCAGATTTGACTAAACCTTGGTAGAGAGGATCACCAATTTTTTCCGCATCTTCCTGGTAAGTTCCTAACAATTATCGCCACGTTGGCTACATTAAAATAATCCTAAAGTAATACCGGTCCGGATAAAATAGGCTCTCACTGGATCTATTTTGATAAATTCTTGTTCCGACAGACTCGGACAACGCAAAGTCAGGCCTGTTATTTTGCAATGGGTTTCCTAAGCAGCACCCGCAGCAGCACTTCACCAGCAAAAGAACTGGACAAAGTATTCAGTAGGATTTCAAGTGCTCCGTGGGATTTTGTTAGTAAAAACCATACGTAAGCAAAGCATGGGAATTCCTTTCTAGAACGTAATATTATGTAACCTTGACACATACAAGTTTCAAAGCAAAGCATCAGAATTCCTTGCTAGAACGTAATATTATGTAACCTTGACACATACAAGTTTCGAAACTACAAGTAACCTTTGCACCATATGTATCACGTGATTTTCGTAATCTAAGTGCCTTTTCTTTCTCCGACAATGCTGTCATTTTGCCTCGGACCCATCTCATTGCCTTCATTTCATCAAGACTAATAGGTCCCCCAATTGTATGTCCGTGCCATTAGCCTAGGTCAAAAACGGAGCCAAACAAATGTAAAAAAAATTAGAAATTCTGCTCAGCCAATGAAGGGAACTATATGCACTATGCACCCAAGAGGTCCCATGTATATTGGCTTTTATGTTCCCAATGAGTTCCCATCAAATTCTCATGGGGTTTCCATGAAGTTCCCAAAGGGTTCCCTCCGGATGTTTGCAATAGTGTCACACTTTTATCCCATATGTTTTCCCAAAATTGTCCTCTCCTCACAAATATAGGTGGGGAGGCACTCCACATTTTTTATCTTGAGAATAATATAAACTCTTTTTTTTTTTGGTAGAGCCTCAAATATCATTTTGTGATGGGCCAATCAAAATGGCTCATTGGAAAAAAAAATTGAACTTCAAAGGCAACCCCATCTAATTAATACAAGGATGAATAATTATCCTCATATGCATTTGCTCTCATTTTTAAAAGTGTAATGAGTGTAATGCCTTTGCCCAAAGGGAAAAGATTTCCAAATTGAGCATTTCAAATTGCATTTTTAATATTGTAAGTGATTGATGTTGCCCTCCAACTTTCATTTACAAATTATGTGTTAAATTATTAAATTATTGATGAATTGCCCAAATTACTATTACACAAATTCAAAAACTTAACCTTTTACATTTGAAATTGGCTCAGCAATTGCATACAGATTGAAATAATTTAAAATTTTGTTTAAATGTTCTCCCATTGCGTTCAAGAATTGAACAATAACCTTTGTGGCATAGGGTGTTGTATATCATATCTTAATGTTGCCAATGAAGAATTTGAGAAGTAAATTCCATTTGCATTTCAATTTAATGTGTCAAAATCTATTTTGAAATCATGTTGGAAGATTTTTGTGAGCAATTAAATTCATACATTAATCATTTGCAATATATACCTTGTCAAAGGTGATATTGGTGTGTATTCTTATCATCACTTTTTTTTTTCCGTCTTTATTTTAATGTTCATCCCTTAATGATTTTTTTCAAATGTTGTAACAAAATGTCATTTTTATCCTCAAGAAACGAAAGACTTGTGTGAACAATTAAACTCAATTATCTTATATACGTATTTAATTCTAATAATTTTTTAAAAAATTGTATGCATTTTTAATGTTGTAAATGATTGATGTTAGTCTTCAAATTTCGTTTATAATGATGCATCAATTAAAAAGTTAATATAGAATTGCCAAAAACTTTGATATTTGAAATTGATACCACAATTGCCTAAGATGAAATGAAATAATTTTTTTAATTAAATTTTCTTAGATTTTGGTTCCAATTTTGAACAATAACATTATAAGTGTTGAAAGCATTTTTCTAAAAATTATCTCATTCTTTTCCCCTAACCATTTACATGGACATGAAAACGCACATATTATTGTGCCTTTTCATGTTATCATTTGAAAAGGTATTGAAATGATAGTTATTTTGAATAATTATTTATTGAAACAAGGACCTTGTGGAATTAGCAAAAGCCCATGGCAACCAAAAATCAGAGCCAATAATATATTTATTTATTTATTATTATTATTATTTTGAAAGGTGAAGTTAGTAGCTTTCTCCCCCATAAAATTACTTCCCTTTCAATTGTGAGGTTTCTATGGTTTTTTTTTTGGTTCAATTCAGGTTACATTATGAACAAAAGCTCTTTGGCCATGGTTCATGGGTTTACCATCGCCCCATCCAAAAAGTGGGGTACCATGAGGCTTCATAGGCCATGGCCCAAGAATTTGAGTGCAAATTGCTTCAAAGATGGAATAAGACTAAAGCCAAACTTTTGTAGGTCAAATGTGTGCCCAAAAGTTTGAAGGCAATTTGGAGAATATTTTAATTTATACATGTTTGGGGAGTTAGCTCAAAGAGCCTATAACTAACCATTTAAGGAACCTTCTTCGGGAACTTTCATAAACAAATGTTATGAATGAAAATGAATGAATTTTATTAATCAAATGAAAATCGACATTCATGAATACAAAATGAACAATGCCAAATGAGTTCCATTCACCAACAAAGAATTATATGATAATGAACAAAATCCATCCATGAATCACAAGCTAACTTGAACTGCATACAAAAACATAAATTTTTATGATTAATTTAAAAATTTACATCCACATATTAATTGACTTGGTAGATAACATTACCCTTTGAACTTTCATACCCACCTAGTCCATGTATTGATTAGTGTTGGGTGGTCATCACAAACCTCATTCATTACCTAGCCAAATTTCAACCCAATTCTCATCATGAAAATTGTGTGGGGGTCTAACATTGTGATACTTAGGTTGATAATAGAGCATCAATTCACCCACATGAAAATTGTGTTAATGAGAATTGGTTCCATTTGAAAAAAAAATTAAATGTTGATACCAAGTTGGGTTGGGTAGAAAGGTCTACTCAAGCCCAATTTTCAAACTAGGGACCTAAGGCACAAAAGCATAGACAAAAACAAGATTTGAACTCAAAACCTCCTCCAGGAAGAAGAGAGTTCTAATGACTAAGGCATAAACCTTTATGTGTGAAAGCTTTGGCATTTATTTATTTTAAATGCTTAAGACTATCATTATTTTTGAAGAGGTCTTGAGTTCAAACTGCCTTCGTCACAAACTTCTTGAGCCATGATATGCTAATAACAATAGTGTGAAAAAATAAAATTTAATAAGTTTTAAAAAATGTTGCCTTTCATTAAAAAAAAATTGTCCAATATATTTTTAAATATATATATTTCAAATCACACATCTTATCAATATCAAAAACAAATTTGAATGTTGGGTAGGTTATCAAATAATTAGTTAATAATTATTGATTGACCTATCAATTATACATTAGTTATAAGGTTTTTCAAAATATATTTTTAGTATTTAAAGATTGATATCCTACCTAAATAATAATCAAATCATCCAAATAGGTTATTAGATTTTGGATGTTCAATATCAATTGGTTATCAATTGAAAAAATTATTTTAAAAATTAAAAAACTGGTTATTAGGCTATTAATAATCAAATTGATAATCAAATCAAAATTCAATAATTGACCAACATTAGTTCATGTTGTTTAAACATATATATCATGCATCTAAAAACACATATGAACCAAATATAAATAGGATGAATGATTTCAATTCATATTAAAATCTTGCAACTTATTTATATGCGTTTCATACATGTTTTAACCACACAACATCCATATCTAAACACTACAAAATTTTATTTTAAAAAAATTATATGATTTTTATTGTCAAATTGTGACTTAAAAAGTTTGTGAAATTTTGATAACTACATTGAAAACTAATTGTTCTCTTGCTAATGAAGACTACTCTAATTGAAAACGAAAAATCTTAAATTCGCCGAGGGTTTTACATGTAGCGAATACCAAAAGTACTATTGTAATTTTTTTTCACAGTCTGCCCTTTGCCCCCAAAACATTTTCGTCTTGTGATGCCTAGACATGTTTTGGGATGTTTAGGCACATTCTTTTCTCATAACCTAACATCTTTTACACTCATAATCTCACACAACATGCCCATGCCAAGTAGCATGTTATGTACCCCTCAAGATCATAACAAGTTCAAAACATGCATAACATGAACCTAAAACATGTCCGGCATGGCAAGGCAAAAACATCATGTGGCAAAAGGCAAACAAGGGAAAAAAAATCACAGCAATACTTTTGGTATTGGCTCCATTTAAGACCCTTCGCTAGTTTAATATTTTCCATTGAGAGCCAACAATTCTTTTACATAGGGCAATACGAAAACATGAATGATATTAAAATGTAAAAAAAAAATTAAAGAAATGAAGAGGTTTTAGAAAGCTTGCCTAAGATTTGGAACTGCCCCACGTTGGTATTGACCCCCAACATGTAACAATAAAATACTAGATTTTGTTGCACCAAGTTTATTTGATTGGTATTTAGGTTTGGAGGGTTAGATGTTGATTGTTAGTCTTCTAATGAAGGTATATAATAATGTGGAATGTTTTTGGATGAAAGCATAATCAAATAAACATGTTAATCCTTGTAAATTCAAACATAAAGTAGTTATAAAGAATGTATATACAACCATTTCAACATTCATATGAATATTTATTTTTTCATTAGTAACTCACAACTTTAATATGCATTCAAATAGGTTTTTGAAATTCAAATAATTTTGTTCAAATATTAATGTCTTGCAAAATAGGTTGCAAGTCAATGAAAGGAGAACTTTAATTGAAGTTTTACTACTTTCAAAATCAAAATACATAAGTATATCCTATCATAATAGATAGTTAATATCCAACTATTAACCAAACAACTATCTCTTTTCTATCTCTTGCATTCCTATCTATGCATTCAACACAACTCTAGTGTTACCTTAGTACCTTGGCCAATTCTTGCCTAATAATAGTATTTTCAGAAATGTTGAAATTTTCAAAAATTATTTTTTCCAAATCAAAAAACATTGTGAAGGAAAATAGTGAATATTTAGGAATATTACATTTGTTGAAATGAAAATTTCAAAATTAATTAATTATTCGATGGGCATGTGTTGAAATGGCCAAGGTACTATGTATCTTTGCAAGTTTTGAAGATTGCAAAAATTTGGGACTTTAATTTAAGATCTACTTTAAAATGGCCCTAGGGGCTTTCTAGCAATGTGGATATTCTTGGTGTGTGTGCTACGATTATACGCACCCAAACATGATTTAAGGTGTTGGTGATGTTGTGCCATGAGTCCTTACACTAAAGGTTGTAGCTGATTCATGCACACACATTTTAGCAATGACTTACTGATCACCTAACCACAAGAGCACTAAGCTTCTCTTCTATAAGACTTTGGTTATAATAAGTTTGATACAAAGTGCCAAAATTTTCAGAATTCTAATTTTAACCGCCAAATTAAGAATTGAAAATTAAATTAATTATTTGGCACTGAGTATCGAACCTGAAAAGGTACTACGGTATTTAAAAAGAACATAGTCCCTAACTTCACAAAATTTTATATCATGCATAAGTTGCCTCCTTGCTATGTGAAAAAAATCTTGCAAGTTGTGCTTAATAATATCTTTGTCTTATCGTTTATTGCATCATGCCATGTGATAAGTGTTCATGAAACTTTTATTTATCTTATTTTGTGGGAAAATGTAAGACTTAGACAATAGTGCAATAACCATCAAGTGTCCACTTTGACAACTATCATGGAAGCTGATGAATGGTGGGTAGGAATAATGAATTACAAGAAGGGGGTAACATATGTGTGTAAGGATTTTCCTCCATGATAAGAAGGTTCAACATGGATTATAAACAAGATTGATGATGAATTAGTTGTTGAGGACAAGCTATGGTTAATTGCATGTAATGGCTTCATGAAACCAACATATCAAAAAGAGCATATGGTTCCATTTGACAAATTTTCAATAGTTTTCCTTAGCTTATCCATGATCATTGTGCCATTTAAATGTTCAATTAGCACTTGTAAAAGAGTTATAAATGGGTATTACAATTTGTACAAAAGAGATTAGAGACAATATTATGTTCAAAATTAGACCAAAATAGGTGGACAATTGTTGTGTGGTGGAATAGCAAACTAATGTTGATGTACCACACCAATCCCTTTGACCTACCTTTGCATGGAAGGAAATGTGAGAAGTTGAAAAGGGCTCATATGTAGCTTGGATCATCCCCCATTCATGTGTGACATAAGGACTGCATAAAGGTGGTGTTGTACAAGATCCATCACAAGGGGTGAATACACACAACCCAAAATCAATCAAGAGATGACATTCATCTTTGTTTTATGGGTAGATATTGATTTTGTCAATTCATTCATTTTACAAAAAGGGATGGACCCACACATATGGTAATTCAACCCATATGGCATTCAATTTTGGAAGGGCAATTAAACTAGTTGAAGGTTGAACTATAATATTTTCTTGAACATCTCATATTCTCAACCATGAAAGTAAAGAATCTCATTGGAAGTTAGCTATGCTTATTGATACACACAATGATACTTGACACATATTATGCGTCTCACAAAAAAAAACAATTAGTTGTAACAATCCTTGTTTCCAGGATTGCCCAAGGAGAATGCTACATTCCGACATCAAACATTTCAACTGCTTATAACCATTACTTTAGACCTCTCACAGCCCAATGATTGCACAATCCATACTACCACCCCTTGTCACCAACTATTCAATATCATGCACTACAAAATCCACTGAATTCACACAAGCAACTTGTGAACCAATGCAAAAAAGAGGGTAGGAAATCTATATGCTTTTTAAAGATTGGCCATGTATCTATTAGTTGCAATAGATGCAAATCCAGTTGCAATATGGGTTGGGCTATAACTTGTGTGGCAAGATATGTTTTCTTTGGTTTGTCCATATATTGTGCACATTCCAAAGTAGCATGGATTGGCTCAGTCTACACCCCACCCAACCTTATTGCAGTTCGTCCTATGATGGAACTAGAAAGTAGATACATGATCTCACATTAGAGGAAGATGTGCTCTGCTTCCTTTCAAATGTCTGTAAGTATAGAGCACACCTTCAAAACTTGGCAGTACCCTCAATACCTTTATTACCATAAGAGTAAAGGTTCTCACCTTTGGTCTGTGGAGCTCAATGCCAGAATTTTCTCTACCTCACACCTCAATATGCATTTAGGCATGTGCAATTCACCGTTTGCCAATGCACTTAATTCAACAAGTTTGTGTACATAACACATACCTCTGGAGTAAATATAACAAGAGCTTGGCATTCATGGGGGTTGCTTACTAGATGTCATCCGTGAGGTAGGCTGGCATGCAGACAATGCATAGCAAACTTTCCCTTTCCAGCCTGCCAGAAACCAGCCATTATCTTCACCAATGGAAAAATCCCTGGGAAAATGCGTCATCAGGGTCCTGATTTTGGATTTAGTACTTTCAGGTATGGGTATCTGTGTAAACCCTGCTCGTAGACTCCGTGCATGCCATGAAGTGTAGGGCTCAGCACGCTCAACTCTCTCCAGACCTTTGCAAGCCACTATATTGAGGATCGCACGACCCTGAACCTCTTGCTCCATGACAACCCTCTCAGGATTCTGAGCTGGCAGTGTAGCATCATATATTTCAAACAATGTTGAATAGTGATCCATAGCCCCCCGAAACCGGGACATAAAGAAGGGTGCATTGTAGTTTGCATTCACCACTCCATGCACAAATATCTGCAGAAAGAAATGAGAAATGAGAAAAGAAAAGAAATAAAAAACCAGAGGCCAAGCAGGATATGCACAGATTTACTGTCCCACATGCACCACCAATGATCCAATTTCATCATCCACGCGACCCTTCTCATGAAATAAAGACCTCACAGAATTAAAATCAACACAGAAGTACAGTCACTCAAATAGAAATGACTATGCACCACACTAGAACACATTCAAATGCTTCAGAGGGAATCATCCAATGAGACATATTACTGACATGGGTGTGGCAATAAACAAACCTCACATTAGTCATGCATTTTCATAACATAGCAGAACAATGCATGCAAAGAATGAAACAGTACCTTTGGGTTCATGCTTTGAATCCTGCTCAGAAACAGATTTCGAGGGCTTGCTGCCACTACATATTCATCAAACAAATGGTGAAGCCTGTTAATACAGTTGACTGCTAGTACTTCATCGCTGCGCAAGAAAAGGTCTGCTGGGGTGATTGCCTCCCATTTCTCAGCAATGGCATGGAAGTCAAAGGGCACTCCAAGTTGCTGAGCTACACGAGCAAGATTGCGACCAGTTTCCTGAATTCTTTCTGAATTTTCCTGAATTCTTTCAGTGGGTCTGAATCCAGGTTTTGGCCAATCAATGCCTGAAACCAAAAAAGAGGACAGTGGTCACAAATTCCACAGCTGTGGCCTCACCAAAACCTTGAAGGAAGCAAAGTTTTAACGGCACATCAATTTATCCTTGTTAGACCCATTATGAACTTAGTTCCTAAAAGCCACAGATTGCCTGAGGGTTTCTCTGAATGAAGAAACACAGCTTTGGTATCTCTGCTGCAATGAGCTTTCATTCAACCCAGGATGGAGAGGACAATGCCATTGAAAAATACCTGTTATCCGAAGGTGAGGTGGCCCTCCAGGAAGCTGAGAAAGATGGTAAATAAGAGATGGCCATTGCATTCCATAGAGGATACCATAGTCAACCACGTGGACTCGTTTTGCATCACCAAAGGCTTGCATGATTGCCATATTGGAGAAGAAGTAAGACATTTTGAGGAGGGGACAATGATCAAAATAGTTGAGAAAGGCTTTCAATACTTCAGGTGCTGAGGGATGGTTGGGTTTCACAGCTGTGTACAGCTGTCCACCTGTTCCTGTCATTCTTGCAACCTGGCATCCACTTATCACAGAACTCAACAACTTTCTCCACCTGAGCAATCTGACCTTCAGCTTTCAGGTCAATTATTGACCTTCAAGCAGTGATCCCAAGAAAATAGTTGAGAATCAATACTGTAATCATCAAACAGCCAACTGTGGAGAAGCCAAAAGACCCAATGAACTCATGTGACACATAATTTTTTTCCAAGTATCACTATGACAAATATTTCAACTATCTTCAACCCATACATTCACTTTACATGATTGTATCTTGTTTCAAGGTTCATTGTAAGCTGCATACCGTGCTCAACAGCAGCTACTTGAGTAACAAAATGATGAGGGCCAGTGAGTAAACTGACCAGAGCTTCCATAAAATAGTGGGCCGTGCGTTGTGATGCATTTCCAGTTGCTGATGAGTGCTGGCGAAGCTCTGCAATCAGCTTGTTAGCTTGTGAGATGTCATTTTGTTCAATCACCTCTGCACACCTGAAGCAAAATGGCACAAGCCTCACTAGATAAGGAAAGCTCATGAACCTTGAAGGTTACAAATTAGAAGCAGACAACTATGCATGCCAGGTCTGCCAAAGCAATTAGGCCACAAATACTCAAAAACATTGCATACAGACATATGAAGGGACTGTTGTTCTTGAATCAGTGTCAACTTCATCCTGGTATAGCATTGTTGTTTATGGACACAACAATTCTCAAGGGGATTGCTAAAGGGAAAGCTCAAGTAGGATGAACTATTACATGACAGGGCCATTGCCATGTACTGAAGAACAAGCAGATTCTCTGAGAGCAACAACACACCAGTCTTGACTAATTGTGCTTTGTTCTTCACATGGATGTAAACTTTCAACTGCTGCTACTGGATAACTTCCACTACCTTGTAGATCAACTCACAGCAATATAAGTGGAGATGTGTCTGGATCTGTTGTATTAAGTCATCCTTGCTTTTCACACAAAACACAAGTGTAGTGTAGTTATGCTTAGGAGAACCCTAAAGCGGATACATACCCTCATTGATTTGAAATGTGTACACATTGTTTCTTAACCAAAGATTTTCTCCCCAGACACTGGCCCAGTGAAATATCCTTCCTGTAGAAGGATTGATCCCTACTTGCTGAAGAAGGCCTCTAAGAAGGTCAGCAATGAAGAAATGCTAAAAATAGGCAACATCATTCCAGAAGAAGTGTGCCTCTTTCTGCACAAGTTACCTGCAATTGCATGAGTGGAAGGAAACCGCAAACTTCCATTTTCATCTATAAGGGGTGTATTGGTGGGCAGGGGGGGGGGGGAACAGGGGGGGAACAGAGCAATAATTTACCTGAGCAGAAGATGATGCAGATTATCTGGAAGTACAGGATTCCCATTGGTAATCCACAGGAACCTGGTTGGTTTTGAGAAATGGCGGCTGTTACCACCTCCATCTGGAATGTGTGAATGGTGAAGGGCATCTTCTGAGAATGCAGTAAGAGAATTGAAGCTGGACTGAGACATGCTCCAGCTCAGAGCCCCTGCTGCAGCTTCCTCAGGGGGGGGCATCTCTGTTTGACTAGCCCGCAAACCACTGTTTCCAAGATCCAAGTCTAGAAGTGGATCACCAGCTTCATCATCTGCGAAGCTGCTTCTTGAGCCATCATTAAGCCCATCTGAGATGTCACCTACCACGGGACCGCCAAGAATGTCATTTAACCAATCGTCTGAGTATAGGCCCTTTTCAACGGTTTCACTGTCAAACCGAGAAGCGTCATCACCAGCTATCAGATCCCCCAGCTCCTGCGCCATAGCTTGGTATGCACTACTCTCGCCTTCCGTCATGAAAAACTCGACACCGTCGAGATCTACCAAGTTAGATGGACTTGAACGAGGTGTACTGCTTTCGGAGAAGACGTGAGAGGCCAGAACAGGTTTTGCCGCCAAATGCTCCAATGAATCGGAGTTGTGCACAACAGGTGTGCTAGCGCAGAGTGTTGGTCGATGAGGAAGGAGACTAGGAGGAGTTACACTATGTGTTCTATTAGCAACGCTCTGCTGCGTGTCATGAGGAAAGAGAGACGGACATGATGACCTCAAAGAATAGTCTTTGAAGCGGACCTCCTTCTCCTTCGGCTTTAGAGCTTCACCCTCTTGGAAGAAAGAAAAGAGCCTAGGCTTCTTCTTCTGGGGGAGGGTCGCGGCAAGCTCCGGAAAGATGGAAGAGAGCGATTCTAAAGCAGACTGCTGCTGGTCCTGCTGCTGGAGGACGGGGAGGCTATTTGCCAACTGGCTGCTGCTAGCAGAGCGCTTCTTCGCCTTGGGCATCTGCGTGTGAAGCCATGCCTGCTGAAGCTGCGCAGCAAGGGGAGACACTTCGCCTCCGCTTCCTCCCGATCTCGCATGCTTGATTCCTGCCATGTACTTGTTCTATTATCTCCTCTCCCTCTCTCTCTCTCTCTCTCTCTCAATTCTACTTGAAAGCGACCTGGAAGCTCGTTAAGCACAATTCGCAAATTTAATTCATCATTTTGTCCAGAATTCTCTCACCGCCTGCATCGTCGACATGCTCTTGTTGAAGCTTTCTCGCAAAAACCCGCGGTAGTAGGACGCAGACGCATGAAGCGCAACATCGACATCACTTCCTTTTGCAGGCACCTCGTTGTTGTTGTTCTTACTTGCGCTGCTGCGGCTGCCGCTGGCCCTCGCTAGACTTCCAGGGGTTCGCAAGCTCTTTGACCGAGGGCTTTCATTTTTCTTTTGTTTTCAATTTTGTGACGTAAGTGGGTGTAGGGACAAGAAGACTTCATTGGCCAAATTTGGACACATGTCAGAGAAGAGAGTGTAAAACAAAATTAAGATTCTTGCGTTGTTGGTGTAACGACCTTAATTTTTTTGGTTGCAAATTTTCGCCATTTTACAAAAGAAATGAATATTCTATCATTTCCTTCTTTTTTTTAAAGTAGCCAAGAAATGCGTTTTTAATTTTAAAATCGCCAAAAATAGCCTCCAATATGAAATGATGCTTACGATTTTTTTCACTTTAGTATTTGGAATATCTCCAAATTTGGCTAAATATCCTTATGTACTATCATCTCTTGAGCAATATTACAAAATTTGAAAACAAAACCATTGACTCGAACGTATAATCTAAATATAGTGAATTCAGACTTTTTCCCCCCTGGAAATATGGCAATTCTGGGCCATTTTTTCCACCAAAAAAACCAACCTTTGTATCAATAGAATGGCACATTTTTTTGTGGGTGCTATACAAAAAGTTCGTCACTAAAAGAAACACTGAGACTCTGTGGTCCCCAAATGGACCAACCTTATTTTTACTGGCGATCTTTTTTAGCCAAAAAAATAAATTATAAATCAAAAACTCAAAAATGAAGTCATTTTGCATGCTTTCAGAATTGAGTTCCCCAAAAAAAAAAAAAAAAAAAAAAAAATTACAAATCTTTTTCTTTTATTTTACTTTTGATGCGGAGAAAAAATTAAGAAATAAAAAATGCATCTAAAACAAAA